>Ga0194126_10000018_pt1 | contig 241428 bp, 198 predicted proteins | sample TA2KigC150mmetaG_FD_148641 | JGI IMG/M metagenome (GOLD analysis project Ga0194126, IMG submission 148641) | Freshwater microbial communities from Lake Tanganyika, Tanzania - TA2015035 Kigoma Deep Cast 150m | ecosystem: Environmental > Aquatic > Freshwater > Lake | place: Tanzania: Lake... | reverse complement strand
TTCGTCATTCAAAACTATGGGCTTCTTGGGGCGTCCGGTTATCATGGGTTTCCTCCATAATAGGTGATAAACCCAAGATACGAAATACCCTAGCCTTAGTAAACGTATTTATGACACATAACACTAGATGAAGCATCTCATTTCCCTTCTACTAGTTTGATTTCCTCCTGCGTAAGCCCATACAGCTTGTACACGATTTGGTCAATCTCTCGCTCCAACGCACTCGTATCTGCCGACGAGTTCTTCTTCTTGGCGGCGAGGATTTGATCGACGAGCTTGACGACCGGTTCCTGCTCTTTGGTGTCCACATCTGGAATTGGCAGTTTCTTCCAGTCATCCGGATACAGGTGGATATTGCTTCGACGATGTCTTCGCAGAAAATCCCTCGCCATGGACGAGTTCATTATGGCTGCAAGGAATTTGACTGAGAACTTCTTACTGATCTTCTCCAATTCTTCTCTTCTTGGAAGATCTGGGCGCGGGGGCTTCTCGTTCTTGTAACGAGCAGCTTTTTTGAGAGACTTGTTACGAACACTGGACAGGTAGTGCCACGGGACAAACGACCAAGCTGAGTGATTGTGAAACAACTTCTGATCGTCAAACGTGACCCGTAGGGACTCAACTCCGGCAGACATATCAACAGATATGAGCTTTTCCGGAACGGTGTATAGCTCTTGGAACGTTTTTCGTCTGAACTGCTTAGGTGCTCTATGCGTACCCCATTCCAGCCACTTATGCTTGATTGGGACCCAACGTTCTAGAAGCTTGCCTTCAACAAACTTCTTTGTATGGACATCATCCTTCACATTTGAGACAACATCTTCAAGCTCAAACGCTCCCTTGGCAATGTCCTCGTGCGCATGGACAACCATTCCAACGCTTATATAGCAAACACTTTCCAAAGGAACAGTTTGTACTGCTATCTTTTGTTCTTGATGGTCTTCAGGGAAAAACAATCGATAGGTCAGGTTGCGTTGTTCACCCGTCCCCAACAGCGTTACCTCGCCGAATTCAGGGTAATGAACCCTTCGCTGGGGTTTGTTACGACTTCCATCACTTCTCTGGAACAAATATGTAACATTTCGCACTGCTGCATCGAAAATTTTGATCTTGCTGAAGAAATCCAGCCGGATGATGCTACTGTTTTGAAGGAACCACCTTTGAGACTTCTCAGCGTATTTCGAGTGACAGTAGGCATCCGATACTATGAGAGTTGAAACACCATTCGGTCGAAGGAGTTTGAAGCTTCGTTCTATAAACGGAATGTACAAGTCCCACTTTTCCCATAGGGTCTCGTACATGTCAGTATCTTCAATTGCCTTTCTCAGTGCCAAATGCTTCGGACCTGAATCGGCTCGCACGTAGGGAGGATTGCCAAGAGTAATATCGAACCCGCTCGTCAGGCTAAACATCCACTCGGCATCGAAGAACTCGGCGTTGGAGTTCTGATCGTAAGGATCCCAGTTTGCCAGTTTGTCCGCCGCGTTCTTGGGAAGTCCGGCTGAATTGACAAGTATGCGGGCGATTTCCTCTCGCAATCGCTTGTCTTCCGATATACATTTCATCTTCTCTTTGCGAGACTTTGCACTAAAATAGTCATGACGGATTTTTTTGAGTCTATCCTCCAACGGATACAACTCAACGGGTTTGATAACGTGTTGAACATCGATTTCCAGTGGTAAAAGCGTGTTTGCCGCAACGAACTTGGTCTCAAGGTTGGGGAGCGAGAGAACCCCTCGGTTCTCCTTCCTGTCACTCCCTCGCTGGTCAACCAGCAGCGAGACAAAGAACCTGAGCTTCGCAATCTGCGTGGCAATCGGTTGTATATCCACACCGTAAATGCAGTTCTCAATCAGGTAGAGCTTGCGGCCGTAGTCGGCAAAGTTGTTCTCTTCGCTGAACGCATCTTCAATCGTCTCCAGCGTTTCCTCGCGAATGGAAGAATCGGTGAGCTGCTCGGCGACTTCGATCTGCTTCTGCTTCCACTTCCTGTTCTCCGGGTCGAGTTTATGGAGAACATGCACCACCTTGAGCAACACTCCCATCGGGAATGCGCCCGAGCCACAGGCAGGGTCGAGGACCTTCATGGAATGAATCGCGGCAACGAGATTGTCTTTCTCTTGGTCCGTGAACACCGGAGGGGTCTCATTGTATCCAACGAGCTTCCGTAACTCAGCTTCCAATGAATCTTCCTTGTCAACCCATCGGTTTGGTTCGACTTTGCTTTCCAGCTTGAGCTGTCCCTTTCGCGCCTTGTTTCCGAACCCGTCCGTCTGAGCCGTCCCCACTTCCTGAGTTGCCGGGTTTTCCTGCAACATCTTTGTTTTGAGATACGCGATGAGACTCTCATCCACCATGTAATTCACTATCTCACGCGGCGTGTAGAAACTGCCCGTCGCTTTGCGTGCCGTTGTGCCTGTCTCCGGGTTATATTCGGCAAGCAGGTTTTCAAATATGCGCCCCAACAGTTCGGGATCGAGGGCAATCTCCTCTTCCACCGGCGTGTTCTCGGCAATCGTGAACTTGTAGTCGTTCAGAATGTGGATGAGGCCTTTTACCTTGTCCCGTTTGTGTTTCTTGTCGTCGTACACATCGCTCAGGTCAATCTCCAAGTCCGCTTTTGCTCCGCCGAAGAAGAGAATGTTGGGAACAGTCGGTTGGTTCTTGGCAACACGGGAGAACCCGTCTATCCGGATGACCTTCCGTTTGTCGTTTTCATCGGGTTTGTCGAGACAGTCGAAGAGTCCTCCGTTGAGGAACGGAATCGTCGAGAAGAGCTTCAACCCATCATCCGGGTTTTGGAATGACTCCTTGTACCGATAGAGATTGGTGATGTTGTAGTCATCGGCGTGTCCCCATTGGTCACGTTCATCGGTTGCGAAACGCCTGTTCTCCGGCTCATCCTTCGTATTCATCTTCTGGTTCAGCGTGGCGAAGAAGAGGTTCTGGAGGATGGCCTTGTAGTAATCGGATCGCTTCTCATCGGAACCGTCGAACTTCTTGAGCAGACGGGCAAGTGCTCGCTCGGAAAAGAGATCGTCCGGCACGAGATGTTTCTCTTTGAGGAACCAGACGAATATGAGTCTTGTAAGCAGTCGGATGACATTGATGGAGTTGTTGACCTTCTTGTCCTTCTTGTCCTTCACGCCCGGAGCTATGGGGAACTCGACGCTCTTCACAGCCCAGAAGTACCATGCAGCGATGCGTTTGTAGAATTTCTTGTTCAGTTCCGAGATGTTCAGCGTCGCCCGCCATGCGGCATGCAGCTCAACAAAGTTAGTCGGTGCGTGGATACGCGTCAGTTCAGGGAGCGAAAGGTCGAACAGAATCTCGATGTGTGCCCTGTGAGGCGAGGCAATGCTGATATCCTTGATCAGCGTGACCTTCTCCAGCACATCCTTACTTTCATCCCGCTTGTGCAACCGGCGGTCAATCACGGAGAGTGTCAGGGAGTTGCCATACTTGAACAGAATCAACACAGGCATGGGAAAGAGCCGGTTCACCTCACGGGTAATGTGGCTCAATGCCGTGCGGCTGTACTCTGCCTGCGCAAGCTCGATCACAAAGAACAAATACGTTTCGATGATGGTACGGTCGACCTGTTTGGTATCAAACAGTGACGTGTTTCGAGAAACCTCCTCTTTGGTGAGTTGGAACAGCAGGTCAACATACTTCCAATCGTTGGCCTGTGCTTTCTCTTCGTTGAAACGGGAGCCAGCCTGGATGAACGTCTCTTTGAACTGCGCGTAGGTTGGTTTGTCCAGCGGGGCCTGGCGGTCGGTGGCGTAGCCGAGCGTTTGGAACAGGCCGAGTGCATTCTTCGTCAGATTGCCCTGCGCGAATGCCTTCAGCGATTGCTCGATTCGTTTCTTGACGTCTTCGTTCATCGTTCTTTCAGTTTCTTTCGTTCCGGTAAGTCGGCCACGGTCTGTTCATAGAACTCGTGGAGCTTCCGGCGGAGAAGTTTCTTGTCGAGCAGTTTTGTCTGGTACTCGGCAACGAGAGCTGGCGAGAGGGAACGGCTCAGTGCGTACTCGACCACTTCACTATCATTGCTTTTGCAGAGCAATACTCCCACGGAGGGACGCTCGTGCGGTTTGCGGACATCTCTATCGAGGGCTTCAAGGTAAAACTCCAGCTTGCCCAGGTACTCGGGTTTGAAGTCGTCAATCTTGAGTTCGATGGCAACAAGGCAATTGAGCGAGCGATTGAAGAAGAGCAGGTCAATGAAGAAGTCTTTCTTGCCAACATGAATCGGGTACTCGCCGCCGATGAAGCAAAAATCCCGTCCCAACTCAATGAGAAAATTCTTGAGGTGTCCGACGAGTCCGTTGTGGAGGTCTGCCTCGGAGTGCGCATCGGGCAAACGGAGGAAGTCAACGATGTACGAATCCTTAAACACGTCTCCGGCACCGGGATGAAGTTCTCTCATCAGTGGTGAGAGTTTTGGCTTCGCAAGGGCCGCCCGCTCGAACAGGCCGCTGTCGATCTGGCGTTCAAGTTCACGGCTTGACCAGTTCTCTTTGATGGTGCGGCGGAGGTAGAATTCCCGCTCCTCCGGGGAAACGCATTTCCCAAGGATAAGCATGTTATGCGTCCAGGTTAGTTCTCTCAGCAGTGCTGAGAGTTTTGTCCTGCCCTTGTATTCCTGGTAAAACTGGCGCATACGCCAGAGATTCTGGGATGAAAAGCCGGAAGCGTGCGGCTCGTTGCGATGAATGAACGTTGCCAGCGATTGAACGGTCGCCTTCCCCCACCCATCGGATTGTATCTTCTGGCTGATGAACTTGCCGATGTTCCAATACAGCGTAATCAACTCGGTATTGACTGCACGGTAGGAGCGAGTCCGGGCTTGCTGGATAAGCGCAATGATCGGCTGGAACGAGCGATGATGCCTGCCAGTGCTTGAGGATTTCTTTGCAGGCGTTCTCTTCATTCGGTGATCACGAGCCATGTCACAAGCTCGAAGTTGTTCAGTTCTTCGACTTGTTTTGATTTCGGCATAATGAGACCGCCTCGATCCGTGGTAATCCGTTGTGTCATCTTCTTCTTGAACACACGCACAATCTCCTCCACCGCTTTCTGCAACCGCCCTGTGTAGGCATCCATCTCTTGTCCGTGTCCGGTCTCCTGGTTAAACAGATCGCACAAGGTCTGGAACGCTTCAGTGCGTCCTTGACACATGAGTCGGTAAATCTCGAGTATCTGCTTTGCGTTGGTGTAGTTGAACCGTACCTGGCCGTCATCCCAGATGTAGACGAGAAAGTAGGGCTGGAGGGGGTTCACCTCTTCAGTGCCGTCGGTATCGCCTTTCTGCTTGAGGCAATAAACGACACCGGGCTTGATGATTGCTTTCTCAGCTTCTGAGAACTTGGCTACGTCGAGAACATCGGCATGTTTGCCTGCCGGTGACGGGACCACCGCGTACAAACCAAATGGCGCATCCCTCAATCGTTCCTTGTTTTTTTCGATGTAGTTGGTCAACTCAATGCGGAAATCGTCGAGCGTGAAGTCGGTGAGGGTAATGCTTTCATTCATCTCTTCGAGATCGAGCACCTCATCCCTCAACCGCTTCAGCTGCTGGTTTCGGTACTTGAGATCCTCCTCGATCAGTTCCTCCAATTGATCTGTGTTAAGGATGTTGTCCTCACCAGTGGCGGTCACGTCCACCAATGCCATGCGCGCTTCGACACGCTCCTTCAGGTTGATGTAGTTGTCGAGGTCCTTCGTTGGCCAGAAATTCACAAGCTGAATCTTCTCATTCCTTGTCCCGATGCGGTCGATACGTCCGAATCGCTGGATGATGCGGACGGGATTCCAATGGATGTCATAGTTGATCACATAGTCACAATCCTGGAGGTTTTGTCCCTCACTGATGCAGTCTGTTGCTATGAGGATGCTGATTTCATCGTTCTGAGGCATTCCCGAAAGTCGTGCACGGTCTTTTGAGACAGGAGAAAAGTTGGTCAGGATGCTGCCGAAGTCGTTTCTGCCGAAGGTTGTCTTTGTGAAGCTCCCCGCGACGAGGCCGATGTGCTTCTTCAGATCATCCCTTGCCCAATCCTTGAGACACCTGTACAGGTAGTCGGCAGTGTCGGCGAAGGCAGTAAACACGATGACCTTATCATTGCTTCCGTTGATGGGATGCTGCATCTTCTTCACGATGTGTTCCTTCAACTCCTTCAGTTTTGCATCCCGGTCAGGAGTAACGGCGACGGCATTATTGTAGATGATGGAGAGCGCCTGTTTATCGGCATCGAGGTCTTCCAGCCATTCATCGAGTTCGAGATCGGCCATGTCGTACGTGAACTTCTTTCCCACCCGCCACTGCTCGAGGTCGTCGGCATTTTCCTCAAACTCATCTTCTTCCGGCTGTGCAGCTCCGAGGTCAATTTCCTGTCCGTTCGACTTTACACGCTTGAATCCGGCTATGCGGCTTTCCAAGTGTTCGATCTTGCGGATTGTGCGGTCGAGCGAAATCTCAAACGACTCAATCGAGCTTTCGAGTCGCTTGAGGTAGTTCACCTTCATCATCCCGATCAGGAAGTGTTCACGATCGCTTTGTGTAAAAGCAAGGACTTCCCGGGCTCCCATTTCCTCATACTTCTTGCGCTGTTCCGGCTTCACGTAGGCCGATGGGTTAAACACAGAAAGCTTGTACTCAAGAATCTTCTTGTTGAGAGCGTCATACGTGAAGAAGCGGTCCTTCAAGTCGATGTTCGGGTACACCGCATGAGGTTTCAGACGCTCGGCAAACTGCCCCACTGATTGCACATTGTAGTAGTTCTTCACATGCTTGCGGCTTCTTGCAATGGTCATCTCATCGAGCAGTTTGAAGAAAGAAGAATCCAATCGTTCCAGCAATTGCCTGACGGTCCGGTTGGTGTTCTTCCGATCCGCCCAGTTGGTGAATTGCGTTTGCGCATTTTTCAGGGCAAGCTCGATGTCCTTGATTTGCGTTGCCTCAAACAGTGCATCTTTGCGTCCCTCGGTAATGAGCAAGAGTTGATTCCGGAGATCGCGCAGGTTGTTATTAACCGGCGTTGCCGAGAGCAAGAGCACTTTGGTCTTTGTTCCCTCTTTGATGATCTTCTCCATCAGCCACTTAGCGCGGTTCAGTCGAATCTCGCCATCGTCTGTGACTTTTTCCATCGGGTTGCCACGGAAGTTGTGGCTTTCGTCTATGACTACAAGGTCATAAGCGCCCCAGTTGAAATGCTCAAGGTCAATTCCGTTTGCATCAGAGATACCCTGCACTCGCCCCATATCTGTGTGGTACAGGATGGTGTAATTGAACCGGTCGTTGCGAAATGGGTTGAGAATACTGTTTTGTGCAGCTTGATAGACCGTCCAGTTGGCTGCCAGCTTCTTCGGGACCAAGACCAGGACGCGACAGTTCAACAACTCAAAATAGCGGATGACAGCTAGCGCTTCGAACGTCTTCCCCAAGCCGACGCTGTCGGCGATGATACAGCCATTGTGTTTGAGGATCTTATTGATTGCTCCCTTGACACCATCCCGCTGGAAGTCGTACAACATGTTCCAGATTTCGCTTTCGAAGAAACCGATCTGTCTATTAAGCAAGCCACCTTTGTCCTGTTCACTGAGGAACTTCTCAAAGATGTGATAGAGCGTCTTGTAGTAGATGAACTCTGGTTCATTCTCCACATAGAACTGATCGAGATACTTGAGCACCTGCTCCTTCACATCCTCTACCAACCCATCCTGATTGTTCCAAATGCTGTTGAACCATTCTTCAAGCTCGTTGGCATCCCGCCGATCCTGGATGACCATATTCAATTCGATGTTGTGCCGACCGCCCAAACCGAGTCCGCTCACGGTGAAATTGGAGCTCCCCATGATAGACTCTTTTGTCCCATTTGGGTTTTCCAGATGGTAGAGCTTTCCGTGCAGGAAGTTCGGCTTGACCATCGATTTGATGTCCACCTTCTCTTTAATCCATCCGACACATTCCTTGGCAATCGCTTTCTGGGTCATCCTATTCTCGATCGGAACGACCAGTTGATCATCCTCGATCTTGAATTCACGGCGATTCGTCTTTGAAGGGTCAATGGAATTGATGAATCGAGGTTCACCAAAGAGGAAGCGCAACCGCTCGATCCGTTCAAGTTGAGACTTCAATTGTTGGTAGGCGTAGATGGTGAAGTAAGCGGAAACAAAGGAAAGTTTCGAACCGGGTTGAATTACGGTCTTCAGGAAATCGCCGACCGTTCCTTTGGTGTAGTTATCTCGTAATGCACTCATTCGACTTTTGGTAAGAATTGAATGACCTATTTTGCGTTAACAATGATAATGGAATTATTCTTCACTTGCCCGTGTAAGCAGTCCGGCACGGCCAACCTTTTCACCTAACTACTCCAAAAACGATTCTCGTCTTTCCCCCCTCCTCCGCCGTCATGGGCGGCTCCACGTTGCGTCCCTATTTCAACACAGCAATGGCCTGCTCAAGCTGTCTGTCCCGACCTGACCGAGCGTCCGTCTCAGTCTGCACAACCCTGATGTGAGGCGGAACGCCGTTCCACTCGATCGGCTCTCCGTCGTATCGCCGGAAGTCTTTGGTCGAGATCCGAATCTCTCTGCCGCTCGGAAGAGAAAAATACTCCGGAGCCCCGGAGCCGCCCCCCGTCGTGTCGCCGAGAACAGTCACCGTCGCTATTTGTTTCATCATTTCCACAAAACCCTCGGTCGCACTGAAGCAAACCCCGTTGATGAGCACGACGACGCGATGCGCGTACCGGAACCCCCCTCCCGGTTGAAGAGGTTGACGCGACTGCAATTGACCGTTTACAAACCCCGGCGCACGCGGCAGGGGCGCGTCGATAAATCTGCTCACCACAACATCGGTCGTATGATCCGATCCTCCCCCGTTGTTTCTCACATCCAGAATGAGTCCATCTGTGCCGCGAAGGTAGCTCAGCACGGCGTCAAATTCCAGGATCCAGCTGCCCGAGGTGAAGGTCGAAAGCCTGATGTACCCAAGGTTGCTCGACATTCTCTCATATTCGATTCTCTTCTCGCCGGCGAGCTTCAGTTCCCTGTCGAAATACTTCCGTACCACAAGGGGATCGAAGGCGAATCGATCTCGTACGCTCCGAGGGGGCTGGTACGCCTGAACATAATAGCCACCTTTTGTCCTCAGTCCCACATGACCATCTTTCAATTCCGCGAGCAGGTCGAACAGCACTACAAATATCTCATCCCCACTGGATTGCTCCGCACGAACGCGATAGAGCGGATGGAGACTCTCCCAATTGATTCCCTTGAACTGAAAATAGGGATAAACCGACTTGGTGATCCTCCACGCCGCTTCGATCTCCGCGACGTTGTCGACTGGGTCGGGCCCACCAACGATCAGATCACTGCACGCCGGCACAATGATCGCGAAGAAGACAAGAATTGCCAAACCGTATCGCAGACGATGCGACGTCGTCTTCACAGAGCGTATGTGACTCCCAGTATGAAAGAGTCGCTTCCGGAGATGAAATAATCCCATGAAGTGATCCGTGTGACCTCTAATCGGTAGGCGATCCGAATCCGCAATGAGGCCGTCGCGCGATAGTTCGCACCCAGTTCTCCGTGTGCATTAAGTCCGGTAAAGAGGGTGAGCAGTCGGAAAGGTGAAGCACCGGTCTTGCGCGGATCGACAGATCGCCCGCCGAAGGAGAGGATACTCAACTGTGACGAGCCGTCGAGTGTGATTTCGGCACCGATTGGACAATACGCTTCCGACCGGACTCCGGCCGATATGAGAGATGCGGCCGAATACGCGTTGAAAATCGATTCACCCGATCCGGCAATATTCTGCCTCCGGAAGTGAAGGAAGAGTTCGGCAGAGGGGCCGGCAAAGAAGTACAGCTCTTTTCCCCGGAGAACCATCTTTCCTGCGGGATACAGGAAATCAACACCGAGCGAGAACTGCCTCAGTTCTGCCGAGACATTGTGGTTCTTGAGTCCGGACGTGAACAGGTACTGCAGCGAAAGCCGATACCCGTACGTCTCATGATCACGCGACCAGCGTGCGGCGAGGAAGGGGCCCGTGCCCGAGTATTTTTCAGATGAGATGAATTCATCACGAACGGCCAACAATCCCGCACCGCCGTGCAAAGCGATCCCCTTCTCGAAGAGGGAGGATTGGTTTGTCAAGTCCTGGGCCAGGAGAGGGACTGAGACCAACCAGAGGACGAATACCGGCAAGACGTATCGACAAGGAGGTGTCATGGTCGTGCAAGTCCGCGTGCGGAATGGCGTATCGAAGTGAATCCCCTGATTGCCATTCATGACCGTACTGATGTGAGATTGTGCTCAGGTCAGAATCTCAATGTGCAAGTGTACGAAAGATGGCAAGATTTGGCAAGTTAAAATATCTGGAGGGCAACATGGTGAGGGCGCGCGTTTCGACGCGGAGCGAGGTTGAGAGAGCCGCGAACCCCGACGGACTGTCGGCGATAGAATTGCCGTTGGGATTCCTCTTCCCATGCTTGCCGAAGGCACCCTTTGGGGCCGCGTGCGAACGAGAGCGTGCGGACCGCGATCGCCGACTGGCAGTCGCCGCTACAAAAGCTGGTCACTCGAAGCTTCGGCCGTTGACCAGAGGTCGGCGCTGCGGGTACGGCGGGCGATAGACTGTCGGGGTTGCAGGACCTCGATCGCCGATTGGCAATCGGCGCTGCAGGTGCCCTTACTGATCTTTCTTCTTCTCTTTCCTCGAGAGAGCGATCCCTCCAAAGCCCGCGATGACGGCGATGTAGAAGCCGAAGTCGTACCACCACCCCGTATTGTACGGCTCGTAGACCCTGATCCCGTCCTTGAAAAGCCCCACAAGAAGAGAAAGGGGCGCGATCCATCCGTGCCACACCCCCGAAAAAAATCCTGCCGGTTCTTGAGGCGAATACGTACTGCCGCCGGGAAAACAACCGCTGAATGCAATGACAATAAGAACGGTCGGCAATAGCACCATCATCTGATTTTTCATCAATCCCTCATTGTTTCTGGAAAATGATTTCTCCATTGTGAAGACCTCGAACGCCGACTGGCAGTCGGCGCTACGAATTCGGGGCGCAGTGGAGTCTCAGATTCTATTTGATCTTCGCCTCGAACGGCGAGGCAGGGAGTCCTTCTTTGTTACACAGATTCGCCCCTGCCGGATTGTCCCCCCACGCATATCGTACTGCGACCGGATTTGCGATGGCATCGTTCCAGACGATGACGGTGTTTCCTCTTATCTCTGCATTTGCCCAGACGAATTTGCTATCCCCTCCGGCGATCGCGAAGTGCTTTGGAGGCCTCCCGTCAGACGTTGCCAGACCGCTTCCCATATCCGCAAAGCTGATGATCAGCTTGTTTCCTTCTCTCTTCACATCACGATACAAGGGCCCCGATGCCACGATCGCTTTGTCGCCGTACGCAATTCTCCTCGCCAGAAGCGCGAGCCGCTTGCCGACCTCCGCTTTGTTCTCGGGATGGATGTCGTTCCATTCGCCGACATCGATCGCAACGGCCATTCCGGTATTCGGCACCGTTAGTGTGCTGAGCTGTGCCTGCCGGAGTTCGGCCCAACTGCTCTCGGTCGGTTCCTGTCTCGCTTCCATGAAGTTTGCAAGCTGTACGAAGAGGAACGGAAAGTCGCCCTGCTGCCACCGGGTTCGCCAATCCTCGATAAGCGTTCGCATGAGATCGGCATACTCTGAGGGTTTTTTCGTATTTGACTCTCCCTGATACCAGATCACCCCTTTGATTGCGTAGTTGAGGACCGGCGCGATCATCGCGTTGAAGAGTCCGATCGGCTTCCAGCGGATGAAGGTCTGCGGACCCAACGGCTCCATCGTCGCCGCGAGCTTGTGCTTCCAGGTGCCTTTCAGATCGATGGTGTCGCTCCCGCAGGTCAGTTCGTACGGTTTGTCAGGAACGAATCCCCCCCTGCCTGAGCTGTTGATCACCCGAACAACGATTGTATTCTTTCCACCTCTCAGCGTATTCGGTGGAATCTCATACCGTCTCGGCGGGTACTGATAGCTTGTTGTCCCGACGAACTTCCCGTTGACGTACGCCGAATCGGCATCCACAATCCTTCCGAGATGAAGTCTTGCGGCTTTGCCTACCATATGCGCCGGTAGATCGATCTCCTTTCGGAACCAGACCGATCCATTCACACGTCCTATCACTCCGTCGGCCCAGTAGCCGGGGATTTGCATTTCTGGCCAATCCGAAACGTTCGTCGCCGGATCCGACCATCTCCGGTTCAATCCTCCATCGCTCTTGTTCAGCATGCCATACCAGGCACCGTTCCTCTTTCTGTCGGAGGACTCGATCGTGGTAATGAGGTCGTTGTCTTTGAACATCTGCGCTTCGTTGTAGTAGGAAGGAAATTTCCTGAGCGCCTCTTCACTGATCCACGCCTCGGCGGGCGATCCGCCGAGCGCCGCGTTGATCAATCCGATGGGAACATTGTACTTGGCAAAGATGTCGGCAGCGAAGAAGTATCCCACCGCGGTGAAATCGAGAATACTCTGTGCATCCGCCGCGACCCACTCCCCCGACTCCATATCTTCATGTGGTCGAGTGAAATCGTATTTGTCGGGGACGAGAAATTGTCTGATCCGGGGATTGGAGGCTTTGGCTATGACGCCGTCGTATTTGTCCTTCACTCGCTCCATCATCAGTTCCATATTGGACTGTCCTCCGCAGATCCACACGTCGCCGAATAGGATGTCCTTTACCACGATCCTGTTGCTCGCGGCAAATGTTATTTCATACGGACCCCCTGCTTTCTGAGGCGGAAAGAGCACCATCCATTTCCCGTTCGCATCTGCCGTCGTCGTGAAGGTCTTCTTGTTGAAGCCGACCGTGATGATTTCGCCCGGAGCGGCCCAGCCCCAGAGCTTCACATTCGTTTCTCGCTGAAGGATCATCCCGTCACTGATGAGTCGAGGTAGCTTGATCTGAGCATGAGCGAGGGAAACCAAAATGAGAGCTATCGATACCAGCATTCTTCGCATCGTTGTCACCCGATTGTGTTTGGATTGACTGCGCCAAAGTGAATCAGCACTCGCATCGCTCTCAGCGTGTTCCACCGGCTTGGCTGACCGGTCTTTTCCATTTCGAAGTGAACCCGTCCCGGATGAGCCGCGGCCAATGTCCATTTCCCGTCTCGACCTTGCTTGCCCAACACCAGATCGATCGCATCCTGCATGCGGGAGTCGTATCTCCAATTCAATGAGCGCAGACAGTCGAGTGCACGGAGGATATCGTATCTCCAGCGGGAGGGATATGTCAATCTGAGAAATCTCGGATCGATGATCGCACCGGTTCGGTGGGACCGGAACAAGCGATGCCGCAACAGAAACTTGACGCCATGATCGATCGCGGAGCGAATGTCGCCTGCCCGATACTTTTTCTTGCTCTTGAGATGGCAATCAAATCCCTCCAACACGCTGATCGTCGTGTGGAGTGAGCTGTGTCGTGCTCCTCTGTCGTACTCGCAGTTCCAGCCGCCGTCACGCATCGCGGTGTCGAGAAGATAATCGACAATCAATCGGAGCACCGGCGATTCAGGCATGAAGTACCCCGCCATGTTCAGAAGCATGCCGTTCACGCAAACGTCGCTGTATTCAATGGAGCGAAAGATGTTGATACCGCCCCCTTTTCCCACGGGATTCCCGAGCAGGAGCGCCGTGCTCTGTCGGCATTCGGCCTGGTGGGGAGAGATTCCCATTTCTCTCAACTGAAGCAGCGTATAATGCGTGGAGGTCCATTTGGGCTGATACGATCCTTGCCCCCAATGACCGTTCGGATTGCGGTGCTGCAGAAGTTTCTTTCCCCATCCCTCCCGTTCGATGCGCGACTGCAGAGTGTCCAGCTTAGCAATGGAAGCCGGCACGAGATCCTTCGATGCATGGTACGCGATCGAAACATCGCCGTTGAGTAACCATTTCAAGACGTTGTGCGCCATAGGTGAGAGGAAGTCTTGTTGACAGGAATCTACATCAATCTCGCGGCTGAAAGCGTCACGACGTACTGTGACGGCGCCATAAACCTACGCGTCAGGTCAACTCTGAGCAATCCAAAGAGCCGGCTGATGCCGATACCCCCCTCAACGTACCAGCCGTCTGTCGGGTGACCGTAGATCGAATGTCTTTCGGAGCGGGTCCAGGAGCGCGCCGCGGCTCCATGAATCACCAGTTCGATGTTCCGCTTATAGAGGTACGGAATGTTCAGTGCGAGCATCGGGATCGATCGGAAATTGTGCTCCAGCGAAATCATCACAAACTGTTCCCCCGAAAACTCCCTCACCTCCATCCCACGCATGACGCCGAACGGACCGAACCCCGTGCCGCCGGACTCCAAACTGAACATCCGTTGTGGCGGAAGAGCTCCATTCGAGAGGCCGACGACAACTCGCGCGCTCAACAGCGGATGGAAGAGGTTCCTCCTGAGGAATGTCGCAAGATGGATCTCACCCCGCACCACGCCGCGCGTGAATCCGGATGAACCCGTGAGAATGCCCTTCGCGGCGGTCTCGAGCTCAAGTTCAAAATGATCGACCGGTATGAGATTTATGGCGATTGGATCCTGACCAATCCTTCCCTTGAATGTGACCGTACGGAGCATCCCCTCGTCGGCAAGTGGATTGTCCCGATAGCGATGCTTGCGGTAGAACAGACTGAAGTCGGTCCGCTTCTCCGCAACTCCATGACGCTCGGCCCGATACGTCAGCGTCGCCGAGAGTATTCGGAGCGGGCGCACTCGCGCCGATGCACTCCACCCCTCGGCATAGCAGTAGTCACGGCGGTCGTTCTTCGCGAAGAGTGCGGAGGCGGTGACCATGAACGTTCCCACCAGCCCGTCCTCATAGAAGTAGTCGATGTCCCGATAGAGGTCAAAGCCCACGCTGATCTTCCGGCCGCTGTCCGCGAACAGTGTGAACCCGAGTGATCCTTTTGTCTTTCGATCGGCAAATCCGTAGCCAAGCTTGGCGCGTACACCGAGCCAGGAGATCACCGAATCGCGTTTCAGATCGATGCCGCCGAAGAATCCCTCAACTCGATTGAACCGGACATCGAGAATCCGGATGACCGACTGTACGGGTCCACCGAGAAATGAGAGAGGTCCCTTCGGCTCAAATTGCCGTTGCAGAGTCTGCGTGCTATCGAGCGTGATGTACGCGTGCCGTTCCTCCGATGTCAGCGGAAGAACTTCGGTTCGTGTCCAGAAGAGCGAATCGTAGACTTCGGCCTCAGGTGCTTTGGTGCGCCGAGCTCTGAGCCGCATGGTATCGGGAAATTCGGCGTTGATCCGGTAGTCGTAGATGACTGATGTCTGGTCGAACCCGATCCTGGGAAAGGTGAAACCGGCGATTCCGATATTCATCAATGCCTTCACGCGTATGTCGACCGGCATCCAGTACATCTCATGGTAGAGGTCAAACTGTTGGGCGTAACGAACATCCAGCTCATCGACAAAGGGAATCGCATACGCCTCGTTCGGCGTCACCTCGACGCTTGTGAGCGCGTAGACGTCTCCCGCCACGCTCAGGGTTCCCCGGAAGAGCGGAACCAAACGGCTCCGTGGTATGATCTGGATGGTGTATATCGGAATGCCGTCGCGCGCTCTCGTTTCCAATAGCTTGAATCGGTAGTAATCGAATGTCTCCCTTGACGTCGGCCCCACAAAATTGAACCCGCTGAACCGGATGTTGTCGTCGTAGAAATTCGCAATCCCCCCGACGGCGGCGAAGTTCTGACTTCCCTGAATATTCTCCGTCTGACGTTGTTGACGAACGATTTCCCTGAGCGTGTCTCCCTGTTGCCAGTAACCGGTTGTGTACGATTCCGAAATCATCGCGATGATCGTATCGCGCTTCATGCTCTGGCGCGTGAACGCATCGAACTGGTATGACCGGAGCATTTCTTTCCATCGTCCCTTGTTCTCGATGACTTTCCTCATGATCGCATACGCGGGATCTTCATCTGTGACAACGACCTCGCCAAGCACAATCGGGACCGGTGTGAGTCGAACCTCCTCCTGACGATCCGCGCTCAGTGTGACACGGATCGTGTTGGGTTGATAACCGACGAAGCTGAAGATGATCGCGTACTCTCCCGGAGGGAGCGTGAACCGATAGAAACCATCGGCGTTGGTGATGGTGCCGCGTGTCGTGCCATCCACGCGGATGTTTGCCGCGGGAAGAGGATCGTTCGTTGAAGCGTCTCTCACGGTGCCGAAGAGTGTCAGCGTTTGGGAAAGGGCGACAGAACAGAACAGTAGTGAACTACCAAGGAGTATTCTGAAAGAAGTCATCTGATGTCGAAGGACTAACCTTTGGTATTGAACGACGCCTGGAGCGCGGGCGAATGCCTCTAAAGCACCACTACGCTCCGTGGGCATACTGACAGTTCGTTTTGCGAGGTTCAGCGGCAAAGGTCCAGTCGGCCAACGGGTGCTGCCCGCGTATCACGGTGTCTACCATTAGACCCAACGAGCGAAGTGTCACTTCGTTCTACAGGTACAACTGGGGTGTCACGGTCTATACCAGGGCATCTCCCGGGGTGTCACGGTCCATACTGTAGCAGCCCAGAGGGCGAAGCAACGCTTCGCCCTACGCGTTCTCCCGGGGTGTCCCGGTCCATACCGTGACACCCCGGGGGCGAGCAGCGCTTCGCTCTACGCATTCGTCGATTTCCCGGGGTGTCCCCGTCCATACCGTGACACCCCGGGGGCGAAGCAACGCTTCGCCCCACGCATTCGTCGATCTCTCGGGGTGTCCCCGTCCATACCATGACACCCCGGGGGCGAGCAGCGCTTCGCTCTACGCATTCGTCGATTTCCCGGGGTGTCCCCGTCCATACCGTGACACCCCGGGGGCGAAGCAACGCTTCGCCCTACGCATTCGTCGATCTCTCGGGGTGTCCCGGTCCATACCGTGACACCCCGGGGGCGAGCAGCGCTTCACCCTACGTATTCGTCGATTTCGAGATGCTCGCGTCGTACAGGATTTCCGCGATATCTTTCACAACAACCTGCTCGGCTGCCTCTTTGTCTTTGACGCCGTCGGTCATCATGGTCATGCAGAACGGACACGCGGTGCCGATGACGTCAGGTTTGACGGCAAGAGCTTCCTCGGTTCGTTCGTGATTCACACGCTTCCCTTCGGTTTCTTCCATCCACATGCGTCCTCCCCCTGCGCCGCAGCAGAACCCGCGACTGCGCGACCGTCCCATTTCCACCAGATGCACGCCGGGAATGGACTCAAGGGTCTGGCGCGGCGAATCGTAGATGTCGTTGTAACGCCCAAGATAGCACGAGTCGTGATACGTGATCGTCTTCTGCAGTTCGTTCGCAGCTTTGAGTCTGCCTGTCCTCACCAATTCGTGCAGAACATCGGTGTGATGGACGACCTCGTAGGTGCCGCCGAATTGCGGGTACTCGTTCCTCAACATGTTGAAGCAATGCGGGCACATCGTCACGACTTTCTTGAACCGGTACTTCCCGAGTGTCGCAACATTCTCCTTGATCAGAATCTGCGCGAGGTATTCGTTGCCGATGCGACGCGCGGAGTCGCCGGTGCATTTCTCTTCGGTCCCGAGGATTGCAAAGCTCACCCCTGCCTGCTGCATCAGCTTCGAAAACGCGACCGACACTCTCTGATACCTGCTGTCGAATGAACCCGCGCATCCTACCCAGAAGAGGACATCAACTTCCTGCACGTCTGCCATCACGGGGATATCGAGGCCGTTGGCCCAATCGGCGCGGGATGAAGAGCTGAATGCCCAGGGGGTGAAGTTGTTTTCGAGATTCCGGAAAACCGTCTGGACTTCCGCGGGGAAGTTCGATTCCATCAACACAAGACTCCGCCGCAAGTCGATGATTGAATTGACATGTTCGATGTTCACAGGACATTCCTGCATGCACGCCATGCATGTGGTACACGCGAAGAGCTCTTGCGGGGTAATGTAATCGTGAATCAACGTCTTATCGAGGGGCTTTTTCCCTCCCTCAACCGAACCATCACCGTTTCCTCCAGCGATCGCCATTCCCTTTTCCGCCAGTCGGGCGCGGATATCCATGATGATCTTTCGCGGCGACAGGAGTTTGCCGGTGATGTTCGCGGGACACGAAGCCGTACATCGACCGCATTCGGTGCACGTATATCCATCCAGCAGCTGCTTCCATGTCAGGTCTTCGACGTCGGAGGCGCCGAACTTTTCGACATTCTCTGCCTCCAGATCGAGGCGCGGGATTTCGCCGTACGGTTTCAGGGTGGAGAAAAAGACATTCGGAACCGATGCGAGGATGTGCAGATGCTTCGAGTACGGAAGGTAGTTCAAGAACGCGAAGATAAGGACGATATGCGTCCACCAGAACATTTCAAACCAAACCTCCACGGTCGCGGCAGCCGATGAACCGAAAAGGGGCATGAGTGCCGCGGAGATGAAACGGACATCTTCCATCCCTGTCGGCTCAAGGATCATGCGTGTCGCATTCTGTCCCAGCGTGGAGAGCATGATGAACAGAATTGCGATCAAGATCCCGGTCGCGTCCAGCTTCGAGTGAATCCCCAGATCGAGCCGCTTCGGCTTGACGACGTACCGATTGAACAGCGCCGCGAGCACCGCGATGACGACGATTCCGGCAACGACATCTTGCAGAAAGAGAAGCGGCGGATACAGGAATCCCAGGAAATCCAACGAGAATCCGTGAAAGATCCCCTCTCCGATCGCCTCGATCACGGCGGTGAGGAGGATGACGAATCCCCAGAAGATGAAGAAGTGGATCAGACCCGCAAACGGCTCGCGCAGGATTTTCGATTGGCCGAACGCCACGACCAGTACTTTTTTCAATCGGGTACCAAGCCGGTCGAACCGATTTTCGGGCTTCCCTATTTTCAAAAAAGTCAGAAGCCGGTTGACGCTGTATCCGAAGAAGCCGAGCGACAGGAGAAGGAATGCGATGAAGAAGAGATTCTTTGCGGTCATGAGGTTCCTTTCAGGCGTCTATCAGAAGTGCAAATCCGATTTGAAGAATGTCACCGCTTCCCCTGCGATCGCCACAGAGGCAACTCCGTGTTTCTTCCCCTTCACGCGCACCTTCACCCGTCCTTTCCGCCCCATCAAATCTCCTTGCTCGCCAATGTATTCAATCCTCCCATCCCCCATCACGAGCGAGGGGACCGTATATCCTGCCGCATGTGCGTATTGATAGACGTATGCCCCGAGCGGGCCATTGGCCGAACCCGTGACCGGATCCTCATCGATTCCTGCCGAGGGCGCGTAGAACCGGGAGTGAAAGGCCGAGCTCTTTTCAATCGGATCAAGCACAAAGAGCGAAACGCCGAGCACGTGCATGGCATCGCACGCACGTTTCAGTTCGGCGAAATCCGGTTCGAGCGACTTCAGGCGATCTCTGCGTTTCAACGGGACGTACAGATACGATTGCGCCACCACCGGCAGCCGTTTGTGAAGATCGGTGCTCCGGATTCCAAGCGAGCCGAGCAATCGAGGTGCCAGTCGGCGGAGGTGCCGGAATTTCGGAGCCGGCAGTTGAAATTCAATCACAGTGCCGGAATGCCTCTTCTCGACTTCGATCCCCAGAATTCCGCTCTTTGTCTGAAGTCGAAATCGATATGTCCCCGCAGAAGTCATGCCGCACATTGCTTCGTCGGCGAGGGCGGAAAACGCGGCGATCGTCGCGTGGCCGCACAACGGAACTTCAATCGCCGGGGTGAACCACCGAATCCGAAGATCGGCAGTCTTGACACTTGCCGGAAGCACAAATGCGGTTTCTGAGAGATTGATCTCGCGTGCGATCTTCTGCATCTCTTTGTCTGAAAGCCCGCGCGCGTTCAGCACCACACCGGCAGGATTCCCGCCGAATGGCTGATCGGTGAACGCGTTTACATGACGAAACGGTATCGATTTCATGAGTCTTCCTCTTCGGGTAGTCTGACGGCAACAAGGTGACGGCGGTCTTTCACAAAGTAGACCCGTCCTCCGTTCACAAAAAAGGTGCCGGGGAGCATAGCGGTGGCTCCATGCTCGAGTACCTCACGATAGAAAAGCGTACGTTCGCTCCTGGCATAAATACAAAACGTGTTCTCAAACAGGGGACGCTCGGGAGTGGATGATGCGCCAGGGAGGTAATAACTAAAGAGAAGAGTTTTCCCGAGATCGATATGCTCCATCATTCCGCTCCCTTCCCGCCCCGCCAACTCCTGCCGCACAATCTCTCCGATATCGGCCGAGAGATGTGGCAGATCGGTCACCACCGGGAATACGCTTGTCTGATCCACGGTACGATCAATCGCCTCCTGCCTGACGTTTTGAATGGTCTCGTGATCGATGTCTGAGGGTTCGCCGGTTGCCCTGTTGATTCTCACGAAGACGCGACGGTCAAAGAGCGACTTCTGTGCGTAGACATATTCGCCGGAGGAAAAAAGGAAAGCGACTTCCGGTGTATTCCAGAGGATCGTACCGGTACGAGCGTCGACAGCCCAGATGCCCTGATGCGCCGGGAGATTCGGTTGTTCGTATGCATGGAGAAAGAGAATGCCCTCCTCGACGGCTTCAATCCCAATCCACCACGGTTCTTCCAAGAGGAGTCCCGACCAGAGTTCCCTTCCGGTCGCAGCATCCACCGCGAAGAACGAGGCGGTCTTCTGCTCCTGATCGCGTGTTTCCCCGACCAGAGTGTCTCGCGCATCGACGAGGAGTCGCCAGATGATTCCGGACGCGCGATAAGTCCACGCTGGTGTGAGTCGGTTTTTCCTGAATGGGATCTTCACCTGGTCCTGAGCACGGCTTCGATACCGTTGCCGCTCGCATTATCTGCAGCGGTACTGAAACCCCATTGTGGGGGGCAACTCGTAGATCGTCGATTGGCTGAAGAATGCTCCGAAAATCCCGACGGCACCTTTGATGTTGGAGTAGTCGGGTTCATCCGATCGGATCGACCTCTCATCTTGAAAACCGTTGACCACGTTGTAGTAGCGGTAGAGATGAGGTTCGACTTGCATCAGCTCGACGCGCGCTTGACGTACTCTCAGGGAATCATCTCCCGCATCCCCCCAAAGTTTTCCGAGCGTCTGTTGATAGGCGCGGTTTTCAAAGACCGCCGACTCCGGATCGTTCCGAAACGCTCGTCGGGTGAGACGTGGATACACCGCACGGTACGTCCGGCAATCGACGACATCCGCGATGGATTCCGGTACTTCGATCGATTCGGAACGCCAGATGCCGCCTCGCTTGATGTCGTAGTCGATGACGAAGCGGACATAGTAGCCGAGGGCGACGGAGGAAAGCCGCGCCCTCACCACAAAGTTCTCGGGAAAACGATCCGGTTGCGAAAGCGCAAAGGAATTCTCGATACTCACGGAACCAATTTCCGGAACACGCGCCGTCGCCTCCACCGGGTCGCGACCCGGAGAGGTGATGCGAAGCGTATAGGTACTCCCCTGCTCGACGCGATGGTTGTTCAGAACATAGGCACGGATATCCGATTGATACCGGCTCTTGTCCCATCGGACAATCATCGTGTCATTCAGCGCACCGCTTGTTCCGCGCGAACTCTGAAGAACGACATCTGCGTCCGTCACGGGCGTATCGGTGGTTCGTTCCAACGGATCAAACCCGGACGGATTATACGTGGTGTAGAGCCGGACGTACTGCGTATCGCTCTTATTCGAGAGGATCGCGTAGACGACAAGGGACTCTTCGAACGGCCCCTTGGGGCTGAACGGTTCTTCGCATCCCGGAAGAGGAAAGAGAAGAGCGATAGATCCAAGGACGATGACAAGACGCGCGATCATAATTCCAGACTCAGCGATACCGAGGGGAAGAACGGGAGCATGTTGATCTGGCGTCCGGTCTTCCGCTCGAAATAGAATATGTTTTGGTGATCATAAAGGTTGACGATATGCGCGCCGACAGCGCCCGTCACATCGTAGAGGGAGAAACGGTATGTTGCACTTGCGTCGAGGCGGTGATAGGATGGAAGCCGCGCGGCGTTCTTCGCCCCCAGCATCGAGTAGGGAGATCCCGTCTCGCCCGCATATCTCCCCTCAAAAACATCGCCCAATCTCAATCGATCATAGTACCCGATCGTTTGGGTGAAGGGAAACCCGGACCCCACCTCCCAGCGGAGTGAAATATCCAGGTCGGGAGTAACGTGAAAAACACTCAGGAAATTGAAATTGTGGCGGCGGTCATGACGCGGCGGATAGCGAAAGCCGTTTGCCTCAATTGAAGTCCAACCCAGCGTGTACGCCAGGTAAAGATCGACGATATCCGTCCCGAACCGCAGCAGGGCTTCGAATCCGTATGAACGCCCGGTGCTGTTGATGTAGTCCGGATCCAACGCATCGATTTTGTCCCGATTGTACGTCACCAGCGAAGAATAAGATTTGTAGTACGCCTGCACATTCGCGGAGAGCGATCGCGTCACGTTTCCCTCGATGCCGGCGACATAGTGATCCGCCTGTTCGGTATCCAGGTCCTCCGGCACAGGAATCCAGGCGTCGAACACAGATATGACGTCATCTTCATTGTTCACCGTGACGGCATTCTGGCTGAATCGGCCGTACGACAGTTTTCCTCTCCACCCATCGAACAGAAGATAGCTGACGTTGAGCCGCGGCTGGAAGACCTCGAGTCCGGCGGAGCGTGTGAAGACCGATCCGACGTCGGTATGCACTCCGCCGTCGATCTTCAGATCGTCAAGATGTGCCTGGTAGCGGAGCCACACCCACGATTCCACCAGCGTGCTCCGGAGACGACGCACGATCCCGAATGTATTCACGACGTCGTACTCCATCCGGGGGAAGCTGAATTCAAATCCAAAGAAAAAGAGGTCGCGGGAATCGGTGTACAACGTTGCATCACACCGCACCCCCAGTTCGGAGACGCGTGTCGATGTCGGAGTGATGGACTTCGATCCTTTCGGATGACGTTGTGCCTCGAAATCGTTCTGATAGCCGACGGCCTGAATGAAGATCCGATCTTGAATAAGGCCCGACGCCGTGAACCCCGCGGCCTGCGTACGCCACCGGTAGTCGGGTTCATCCGCGAGCGCAGACTTGAGATCGTCGCCGCTGAAGAACCCCTGAAGCCCGAAGCGCGCCCCTTCCTTCGTCTGACGGGTCAGCTTGATGAATCCGTCGTAGAAATCGAGCGGCGTGTTCTTTCCGATCAATCGATCAAGTGTGCGTGGAAAGACGAGCTTCCGCCCGCTGAGAAGAAACTGAAAATTCTCGAAGAGCGGACCCTCGACCTGCATTTTCGTCGAGAGAAAATTCACGTTTGCCCGTCCCGCGAATCCGATCTTTCGCCCGTCGCGTGTCGAGAGATTCACGACAGAGGAAAGCCGACCGCCGAATCCGGGGGGAAATGCCCCGGTATAGACCTCCGTATTGCGAATGATGTCGGGATCGAAAATACTGAAGATCCCAAAGGCATGGTAAGGATTGTATATCTTCATCCCGTCGAGAAGTATCAGATTCTGGTCGCCGCCACCGCCGCGAACGTAGAAGTGGGAATTGACATCGCTGGTTGTCACGATCCCCGGGATAACCTGGATGGCCCGGAACACATCCTCCTGAATCGTCACAGGGACGGCGCGCATTTCCCGTTGATCCATAACGTGGATACTGGTGTTGATTTCACTCAGCTCCCGCTTACCCCGTTCCGTGACCACGATTTCCGGAATTTCGACGGCCTTCGAGACGAGCGTAAAATTTACAACGATCGGATCTCTCCCCGCCACACGGATTTTCACAATCCGTTTGTCGTAGCCGACGGCGCTCGCGGAGATTTCGTATTCGCCCGGAGGGACGTTCGGAATGAGGTAGAATCCGTTGATATTGCTCGCCGCCCCGCGATTCGTGCCGATCAGGACGATGTTCGTGAATGGAATCCGTTCGGTCGAAATACTATCGGTCACGATCCCGCGGACATCGACACCTTGTGCGGTGAGGTGCATCGGGAGTATGATGAGGCCAGCTATGAGGCGTAGACTGCGCATGATCTTTGGGAGAGACGAGGACGGAGGAGGTGCGTGCTCTCTCGGAGGCCAATATGAGGAATAAATTTCTGAGGGGCAAACAACAGGGGCGTTCAAGATAGTTCAGCCGGAGCGTCACTCCGGCTGACTGCGAGTCACCGGTTGATCATCAACGATCGATCGGCGTTATCACGTCTTCGCGGCTTTCTGTTCCGACAGAAACTCTTCCACCAGTCTTCCATCGGAAAGGGCCGTTTCGATTCGCTTCAACGCCTCCCGGATGTCTTTTTCCGACGAGACATAGGAGAGTCTGATGTATTCTTCGGTGTCCTCCGGTCCCCTCGCGCCGAAGCAATGCTGACCTAACACGGCGACGCCTCCTTTGTAGAGAAGGAATTGCTGGAGGTCCTTTGAACTTCCGAATCCTAATCGTCGACAGACGCGCGTTGCGTTCGGATAAACGTAGAACGCTCCCTGAGGTTTAAGGCAGAAGAACCCATCGATGCGGTTCAGTCCATCCACGATCAGATCGCGGTTGCTTCGGAACTCTCTTACCATTTCGTCGACCGAATCCTGCGGTGCGAGAAGTGCCGTCATGGCCGCATGCTGGGTGAACGTGGCCGTGCACGAATTGGAGTTCGTCATGAGGCGTCCGACATGGACGGCCAGATCCTCGGGCATGACGCCGTAGCCGACCCGCCAGCCCGTCATGGCGTAGGTTTTCGAATGCCCGTCGAGGATAATCGTTCGCTCTTTCATGCCGGGGAACTGGCTGATGCTTTCCGCTTTGGCATCGTAGACGATCCTCGTATAGATCTCATCGGAAAGAACCCAGATGTTGTTCTTGACCGCCAGGTCCGCAACGACCTCCAGATCGCTTTTGGGAACGATCCCGCCGGTCGGATTCTGCGGAGAATTGATCACGATCATCTTCGTCTTTTTCGTCACAAGCGACTTCAGTTCGTTGACGTCGAAGCTGAATCCCTTTTCTTCTTTCAGGCGAATCGGTACCGGTTTCGCTCCCACAAAGTTGATCATCGATTCGTAGATGGGATAGCCCGGGAGGGGATAGATCACCTCGTCTCCTTCCTCGACGCATGCGAGCATACTGAAGAAGATAACTGGTTTCCCTCCGGGGACAACAACGACTTCGCTCGGTTTGACCGGGATCGCGCGAGTGTTCGCGACGTACTCCGCGATCACTTTCCGGAAATCGGGCAGTCCTGCCGAAGGACCGTAGTGCGTGTGTCCCTCGTCGAGTGCTTTCTTTGCTGCATCTTTGATATGCTTGGCCGTGTCACATGCCGGTTCTCCGATCGAGAGCGCAATGATGTTTTTTCCCTGCGCTCTCAATTCTGTCACCTGGGCGAGGACTTCGAAGGCCGTTTCGGTTCCCAATCGGGAAAGGCGGCTTGCCAGCTTCATAAACGTACTCCTGATTCAGAGATAGTGATATTCGTTCACGCAGAGGGACCTTGTTCGGTCGCGCTCCTCTTACTTCTTCAACGTCATCAGCTCAACGGCCTTCTGTGCGATATGTTCGCCGCTCACCTCGAACGCTTTGATGAGTTCCCACGGAGCTCCCGATTCGCCGAATCGATCTTTCACACCGATTGCACCGGTAATGACGGGGAGCGCAAACAGCTCGGGCGCCTCCGTGATGGCCCGGCACACACGATCCGCCAGACCGCCGATCTGATGTTCTTCGGCGATGATGACGATCCCCGTCTCTTTGGCGGCTGCCACGATCGCCGCGTAGTCAAGCGGCTTCACGGTGTGCATGTTGACGATTCGCGTTTCATAGCCGAATTCCTCCTTCAGAAGATACGCGGCTCGCATCGCCTCCGGAACCATCGGACCGCACGCGATGATGCTGAGATCTTCCTTCTCCGATTTGTACTGATCGGCAAGGACGGTGTCAAACGCATCGACGAAGGTTGCACCTTTTCGCCGATATCGGATAACATTCGCCTTTCCGAAAACGAACGGGGTCGCTTCGGTCGTGACAATCGGCGTCGCCTCACGAGCGTACCGGATAAACTTCGGCCCCTTCAGTCCGAACAGAAGATGCTCCGTCGCCTTCTTCGTCTCGATGATGTCTGCCGGAACGGAGACATTCATGTTCGGGAGGCTGCACACTTGGAACAGATCTTCGAGCGCCTGATGCGTTGCACCGTCCGGGCCGACTGAAACGCCGCCGTGCGCGCCGGCGATGAGGACGTTAAACTCGCCGTAGCAGATCGTCGTTCTGATCTGGTCCAGGCACCTGGCGGCAGCAAACGTGCCGTAGGTTCCCATGACCGGGATTTTCCCTTCACGCGCCAGGCCTGCAGCGACACAGGCACCGCTCTGCTCGGCAATCCCCAGACTGATCCAGCGTGACTTTCGCTCGGGGTGGCCATCGTAGAAGTCGCTGATCGTGATCGAACCGGAAATATCGAGGCCGATGCAGACGATCCGCTCGTCCCCCCCATGCTGTTTCAACGCTTGACCGAAGCCCTTTCGCGTCGGTTGCATTTCCACCTTCATCGCCTCATCGCTGTTCCACCAGTACTCGCGCTTGAACTTCGGCATACGCGCGTCGAGATTCTTGACGGCGCGCAGCTGATGCGATTCTGCGATCTTCAACATCTCATCGACGGGGATCTTCCCGGTCAAGCCGAGCTGTTCCAGCCCTTTTTTCAACTCTTCCATGTTCGGGGACTTCCCGTGCCATCCCGCGACGTCTTCCATGAAGTCGACTCCCTTCCCCTTCACTGTCGACGCGAGAATCACGGTGGGTTTCCCTTTGATCGTTTTCGCTCTCTCGAATGCATCAACGATCTGCTTCATGTTGTGGCCGTCGATCTCGATCGCTTCCCAACCGAAGCTCCTGTATTTTTCGACGAGGGATTCGACGTTCATCACCTCTTCGACTTTGCCGTCGATCTGCAAGCGGTTCCGGTCAACAATCCCGACGATGTTGTCGAGTTGATAATGCCCTGCCTCCATAATTGCTTCCCAGATCTGTCCTTCTTGTTGCTCCCCATCCCCCATGATGCAGTAGACACGTGATGCGGAATTGTTCAAGCGCAATCCAAGCGCCTGGCCGACCGCGATGCTGAGTCCCTGCCCGAGCGATCCGGTCGAGACTTCAACACCCGGAAGTTTCAGCCAGTGAGGGTGACCCTGAAACGGACTGTCGAGTTTTCGAAGTGTCGCGACTTCTTTGACGTCGTAGTAACCGGCCACGCCGAGTCCAACGTAAAGACTTGGCGCCTTGTGCCCTGTTGACCAGATGATGCGGTCCCGACCCTCCCAGTCTGGGACCTCGGGATCCAGATTCAGGACGTGAAGGTACAGCGCGGCCGTAATGTCCATGATGGAAAGAGTACCGCCGGCGTGACCAGAACCGGCTGCGGTGAGCGAGACGAGGTTGTATCCTCTCATCATGTTTGCCTGCTCTTCCAGCTCTTTGATCGAATAGGTCTTGCGGACAGTATTTGTTTTCGAGTTGATTAGAGGCATGCGGGATTCCTCAGGTTGGCTGATTTGAAGGTTTGCCGACTAGGCTTCAACTTATGTACCAACCCCGCCTTTACGGAAAGCGCCGCAATTCGCATCCTAAACCATAGGTCGAGACGCGGGGATTCCCAACATTGCAAAGCTGTCCTGATGATGGGAATGGACAGATCGAGCTTCAATGAAACTCAGCGAGGGTCGACGCGGCGGGCTGCAGAGCAAGGGGCTGACTCAGATGGGGACCAAACGTGAATCTGGCTCCGACATCCGAGGGTGCAGAGGCCGCTTTGCAGACCGACATGAGTGCGGGATCCTGACTTCCTCAGAGCGGAAGGATGGTTCCGACCCTCGCACGACGGCATTGAGGTCAGCGGGGACTGAGGCCCGGACATTCGAACAACGGATTGCGGATCAGCGAGCTTCCGGGGGGATGTGCGAAACGTCCTCGACCTTCGGCTCAACCACACGAATGAAATCCCCGTACTGCATTTTCACGCAGTCGGTATGCGTGCATCCGTTGAAGATGATGTCCGCATTTTCCTGGAGCGCCCGGGAGACGATCACCTCCATCCCATACATCGTTCCGAGCGGAGGCATCGCTCCGAGATCGCAGTCGGGAAACAACTTCCGGAGGGTCTCTTCCGGGGCGATATGGACCTCTTTGGCGCTGGTAATCTTCTTGACCGCATCCAGGAGCACGCGGTGATGCGCGGGCACGACCACCATCACCTGCTTTCCATCCGCCGTCACCACGACGGTTTTCGCCAGCACCTTGCCCGACTGATGAATCGCGTGTGCAACCTGTTGGGCTGTAAACGCTTCGGGATGCGCGATCACCTCATAGGAAATCTTGTTCTCTTTCAGAAAACTGACGAGTCTCTCAGAGATACTCATTGGCGATCTCCTTTCCGTGCGATGGAGCTACAATTGCCGATCCATCGTCTGTGAGTTTAGTGTTCCGACGTACAACAAAGCCGTCCCTTGGAATTCATTCGCATGATCAGTGCAGTCGATTTCGGTGCACGTTGCACGCGGGATGCCGATTGCCTCGATCAATTGATCCGCGGTCTCAAAGAATTGGGTATGATAGTTGTTGGCGTACAACTTGTACGTTTGCCTGGGAACAAGCACAATTACTTTCCGCCGTGCGATTCGTTTCAACTGCATCACCGCAGCCTCAAGATCCCGGACATGCTCCAGCGTATGACAGCACGTGACATAGTCAAAGCTCTTGTCGGGAAAGGGAAGCTTCTCGGCAAATCCCTGATGCCACTCGATCGTGAGCCCTTCGTTGTCCGCTTCATGGCGCGCGAGGAGGAGCGCCTCTGAACTCACATCAACGCCGCTGACCCGAAATCCCTTCCGGGCGAGCCGGATCGCGAGCGATCCTGTTCCGCATCCGACCTCCAGCAGTGATCCGGGAGCATCGAGAGCGGCGGCGATTCGTTCGGCGTCGGTTTCTTCGACGCAGTCGTTCGAACGATGCTTCCACGCGCGATTATACGCATCAATCCAATCGGCATCGCTGATCGTCTGATACTTCTTTCGCCAGTCGACGTCGAACCACGAGCCGTACTTTCTCTTGAGAGTCCACCGCGCGAACAAACGCTGATTGATATATCCCAGCATTCTCCTCACAGAGACGGGCAGAAGCGATTTCAACCGTTGATATGAACTTCCCACACTCGTTCCGGACCGTTTGATGTCATGCGAAAGAATTGTGCCTTTCGTAACATACTCAAGTGCGAAGTGAACATCAAGTTTCTACGCACCAAGGGCCGTAATGGTCGGCGCCAGGGTCACGTGTATCATCCCGCGCAAGGCGTTACAGACATATATCTCATCTGCCTCTTGAAGGTCTGTGAGGGTCACGACCTTTTCACAAACGCGCGGTTGCGATCCGCGCAGGAGGATTGAGCGAAACACCCCGGGAAGAATTCCGCACTCGCTCGGAGGCGTGAAGTACTCTCCGCCGCGTTTGATGACGATGTTGCTGCGCGCTCCTTCCGTCACCTCCCCGCGTTCATTGAGGAAGAGGATGTCAAACCAACCGTTCTCGACCGCCCTGGCAAGTTCCTCATCGTACAATCTCCGATTCGTCGTCTTGTGATAGAGGAACCGATCGTCCGAATTCGTTCGATAGTCGGAAATCCCGACGCGTGGAATCGGCGACAGCTGCCCGAGGGGCCGGACTTCCGTTTCCAACATTCCATCACGATACAGAATGAGCTTCACGCGATAGGAACGGGCGAGTCCCTTCGTTCGGCGAATTTCCCGTTCTGTCCGATCAAGGCAGGCGATGATCTCGGCGCGCGCAAACGGGAATTCAAAGTAGAGGCAAGAACTGCGGAGACGGGCAAGATGCCGGGGCAGAAACGACCAGCCGGTGTCGAGGTCAAAACGCATCGTCTCAAAGAGCCGAAACTCCTCAGAGCGCTCCGTCACAAACCGCGATTTCAGCAGGCACTCCGCATACTCTGCACGCGCCGCGGAGTCGTGGACGATCCCGCTCCCCACTCCGATTTCCCAATCGCGACGCGGATTCTTTCGGACGAGAGTCCGGATCGCCACGCTGAATACTGCACGCCGATCCGGCCCGAAAAAACCGATTGCCCCCGTGTAGCCGCCACGTGCTTCCTGTTCAAGCTCACGGATGATTTGCATTGTCTTGATCTTCGGAGCACCGGTCACCGAGCCGCACGGGAATAATGCTCGGAAAATCTCCTTCGCATCCGTTCCTTTCCGGAGGGACGCCTGAATTGTCGACGTCAACTGAAACACGGTCTCGTACCGCTCGATCGCGAACAACCTCCGGACATGTACGCTCCCTGTTCGCGCTATGCGACCAACATCGTTCCGAAGAAGATCGACGATCATGAGGTTTTCCGCACGATCTTTCTCCGATTCCTTCAGCCACATCCGTTGTTGTTTGTCTTCCCGAACATTCTTGCCCCGACCTGCTGTCCCCTTCATCGGCCGGAGTGTGATGCTCGAGCCCTCCAACCGGAAGAAGAGTTCCGGAGAAAGAGAGAGAACCGTCGTCTCGCCAGCATTTAGAAACGCACTGTAGCACACCAGTTGGGACCGACGGAGCTGATGATAGAACTCGGCAGGCGCCTCAAGGGAATCAAATCTCAACTTGAATGTGTAGTTTGTTTGATACGTATAGCCGTCGACGATATATTCTGCGATCCGACCGACGCGACGAGTATACTCCTCTTCCGACATCGAGGCTGTCGGATGAATGGCGCAAGCCCTTTGGATCTCTTGCGAAGAATTTCCGAATTGCTTCTGCAAGATCCGGTATTGCCCCCATCCCGATTCGAATCTCCCGCTTCGCGTATTGAACACGATCGGCTTGCGATAGATGCCGAACCAGACGAGCGGAATTTCAGAAGGAAACGGCGTGCCGAGGGCCGACTCAAAAGCATATCCTGCCTCGTAGGAAACGAATCCGGCCGCGTAGGAGCCACGATCGAGGGCGCGTTGAACCTCCGTCAGGGCAGATTCAACTTCTCCAAGGGAGGTTGCCACCACGATGTGCGCCGGAGCGACAAAGAGATAGGAACGGAAATTCTTGCGGTCGAGACGGCGCGACTCGAAGAACGTGCAATCCTTTTGTTTCTCCAACCACCGGAGGAACTCAAGAGAAAACGGATCACGTTCGCGACTTCGTGAGCCTTTTGGTGCTCGATTCATGGAGAGAGTGAGATCAGTGGGTGTCTCTGTGTTCCGGATTCGTGGAGGAAACGTCTCCTTCAAGAAAACAAAACCGGCGACCATCACCCCTCACGATGGAGCGCCGGCACATCGTTCTTGATGAACCATCATCACCCCGTTGGAGGAACTCATCAGGGGATCGGATGGTCTCTATTTCGAGGCCTCGAGTTCGGAAGCCCTCGGAATAATGATCCAACCGAGGATATACGTCACGACGAGCGGAACGATGCCCGTGAAGATTGTCGCGAAGACGTACAGCAGGCGAATGACCGTCGGATCAACGTCCATCATTTCGCCGAAGCCGCCGCAAATGCCGGCGATCATGGAATTCTTTTCGGATCGATAGATTCGCTTCATCGGATATCCTCCTGAAATACGACCGGCTCGATCACTTGATCTCAAATGTGACCGACGCCCACCAGCTCTCCCAATCGAACTCTTTCTCCCCCTGGACCGGGAGCATGTGGACGGTTCGAACAAGCCAAACGCCTGTGTGTGAAAGCGGCACCGAAACGACACCATTGGCGTCGGTGCGCGCGGAGTAGGCATACTTATGAGCAGTACGCGAATGACCGTCGTAAGTTGCAGCCACGAGAGCGTCGGCGAGAAGCTTCCCGCGAAAGATCAGGCGGAACCTCATGGAGTCCCCCTTCTTTTTCTTATAGGGATTTTCGAGCGGAACGAGTTCAATTGTCTGGCCGAGCACAGTGCTCACGGCTTGATCGCTCCCTTCGCCCGCGCTCACGAGAGTCTTGATATATCGGGAGTATCGTTCCCGTCCCGGTTTTTCACTTTCGCCTCGTTTCTGCCGCGCGTCAACAATCTGATCGAGGCCTTCAGATTTGAGGTACTTTGTGAAATCCGGCCCCTTGATTTCGATCAGTCGGGGAGCCCAATCGACCGCAACGAGATGAACACCCCCCGTCGTCACGCGGAGTTCCACACCGGAAGAGTCCGCGACCGGTTTCGTTCCGATCACGTTCGATCTCATCGACCCGTAGAGATGTTCAAATCGAAGAATTCGTGCGCCGTCCCACTTGACGTGCTGACCCGGAAACTGATCGTGAATGTGGATAGCAATCTTCGTTGCAACCCCGGTTTTTATGCGGAAGGGGTTCGCAAAGAGGAAACAATCGTGTGCCCGAACGGCCTGCAGAAACACTCCCATACACAAGAGCAGAAGCGATAGCCGCATCAGATGACCTCGCGAACGTCGGGTAGTCATACCTTCTCCTTTCCATAAGTCTTCAACGCGTCCTGGAACTTCTCAAAGAATTCCTTTGGTTTTTCCGGCGTCAGGCTGAGTTCCCTTGCGTGCCAGGGATTGTTCCACCAGGGAAGATACATCCGTGAAAACTTGATCCCCGATCGCTTCCGAACGTATATCTCCCCTTCGCGCGCGGCAAGACCCAAATGCAGAGGCATCCAGGTGTCCTTGTGGAGAGTCGGGAAGAGCCATTGGAGGACCTTGTTGTGCTGATCGGGGCGGATGGAGCCGATCGGGTCAATGAATTTTTGCCAGAACGATCGGCTCGCGAGGAGCGAGGTGTCGCGAAAATAGCTTTCCTCGATCTGGCTGAACGGGATTTCCACATGCTTCTTATTGCGAAGCGTGATCCGGAGTCCCGTTGTGCCGATATGATACACCATCGCCGTGTAGTTGTTCAACAACAAGATGAAGGAGAATGCGATGGCGGTTCCCCACAGATAGACAATGATCAGCAATCCGTCCAGGGACCAATCGAACTCTCGGGGGAACTCACCGCGAAGAAGCGTCGCGGGGAGCCACATCATGCCGCTCGTCACCACAATCACCATGATCCCGATCATCACCGACACAACGATAGCCCCCACCCGCCATCCCGGCCGGTGCGCGGCATTCATTGTGTGAAGAATCTGCATGGTTTCAGATGTCATCTTCTTGTCGAGATGTCGAGGCACGCAGGCGTTTTCGCGCGCTCATCTTTTTTTTCTTTCGAAGCCGTCGTTCAATCGACGTGTTGGTGGGTCTGGTTGCGATTCGCCGCTTCCGCGGCTGCAGCGCGGCGCGCAGGAGTTCACGAAATTGCTCAATCGCATTCTGTTTGTTCTGCCACTGACTGCGCGACTGCTGATTGACAATGTGGAGCACTCCATCGGCATCGAGGGATGACGAGAGATGCTCGCGAATCCGGTGCCGTTGCGCCGCGGTGAGACCGGACGATGCCGCGACATCAAACAGGAGTTCCACGCGGGTCTCCGTTTTGTTGACATGCTGTCCTCCGGAACCGCTGCTACGCGACGTTCGGAATGAAATCTCGGACAGCGGGATGTTCACACCGCGCGTAATCACGACAACATCGATCTGCATCTCCGTTGGCTCCGACTCATCCGACTTTGGAATGAGAGCACAGATCACTCCCGCCGGCTATTGGCGTCCGAGATTCTTGTTGAACCACTGCAACATCCTGTTGCCGGCATCGACGATGAATTTCGGTTCCTGCAATCCGTGCGGCATGCGTGGATAGACGATCATCTCGGTCTTGACGCCCAGTCGCTTCAACGCCACATAGAGTTCCTGGCCCTGCGAGAGTGGAACGCGTGCATCTCTTTCCCCATGGAGAATCTGCGTCGGCGTTGTGATCTTGTTCACGTTGAACATCGCCGAATGCTTCATGTACGTTTCGATCCGATCCCAGTACTCTCCGAGAAAGTAATCCGGCAAGAAGCTTGGAATATCGGCGGTGCCGACAAAGCTCATGAGGTTCGTCACTCCCGCTCCAACACTCGCCGCCTTAAACCGGTTTGTTTTCGTCACCATGAACGACGTCATGAAGCCGCCATAACTCCACCCACACACGACAAGACTATCGGGATGAGCGACTCCCATTTCAATCACCTTGTCCACGCCGAGCATATCATCATCATAGTCCCCGAATCCCCAGTCATTGTAATTGGCGAAGCGGAAATCCTTGCCATAGCCGCTGCTTCCGCGCGGATTCGGTCGGAGAAACGCATACCCCGCCTGCGCGAACGCCTGTAGAGGATAGGTTGTTCCGGCCGCCGTGAATCCCTGAGTAAATACCCCCGCCGGCCCGCCGTGAATATTGAGGATGAGCGGGTAGCGTCTCCCCTTTTCATAGTTCACCGGATACGTCAGGATCCCTTCGATCTCTTTGCCGTCTGTCGACTTCCATGTAATCACTTCCGTCCTGCCCATGGGAAGCTTCGGAAAACCTTTGTTCACGTCGGTGAGTTTTCGCGGCTGGAACTTTTGAAGCGTCGAGATGTGGACATCGGGGGGAATCTCCGGGGTTTGATGAACGAAGGAGAAGGTCTTTCCATCAGCGCTGAATGAAGCACCCGAAAAATTTCCGGATCCGGGAGTCAGCACACGCGGCGTCGCGCCGCTCAGAGGAATCGCGTAGACCCGCACAGATGTCCGATCGGTCTCACTCACGTAGACTTCTTTGCTGTCGGCCGACCAGCCGATGACCGAGAAGTTCCGATCGGGAGTCGATGCAAGGCGTGTCGGCTTTCCGCCCTGAGCCGGCATGACGTACAGGTCTTCGTAGCTCGCCCACTTCGGGTCTCCGCCGTCCGACGCAAATGCAATCCACTTGCCGTCGGGCGAGAAGCGCGGACTCGTGTCCGAGCCTTTCCAGGCGACAACAGGCGTCACTGCACCGCTGTCTGCCGGAACTTGAGAGATGTCGGTTGAGGGCCACGTATCCGCAGTCGGATCGATCTTGTGCGCAAAGACGATTCTCTTCCCGTCGGGAGACCAATCGAACGACGTGACGTGGAATGCTCCTCCGGTGAGCCGCTTCGTCGCTCGTTCTCCTTTTTCATTCTTCTCAACCTCAACGGTATACAGATGGGCGAGCGGGAAGTCTGCATCGACCACCTGCATATCCCTTTTTTCCTTTTTGTCCTTTTCCTCTTGCTCCGTCGGAGGATCGGTCATCGCGTATGCGATACGTTTTCCGTCGGGCGACCACTTGTAGGAGGCCACTCCCGATTTTGTTTTCGTCAGTTGTTCCGCTTCCCCTCCTGTCAGCCGCATGAGCCAGATCTGATTCTTGCCGTCCGAACCGCGCGAGGAAGAGAACGCGAGATATTTTCCATCGGGAGAAAAGGCGGGATTTGAACACGACTTCTCTCCGAAGGTGAACTGGTAATTTTGTTTTCCGTCGGCGGAGGCCAGCCAGAGATGTGTGAGAAACTCGGACTTCTCCCCCTCAAGCTGCGGGAGGGAGACCGTGTATGCCACGAGTTTTCCATCCGGAGAGATTTCCGTGCCGCCCACGCGTTTGAATTGTATCATGACTTCAGGGGTCCATCGGGTCGGCTGTTCCTGTGAACGGAGCCCTGTGCCCGGAAGAATGAGAATCGTCACGAGTGCTAGCCGCGAAGTCCAACTCGCTGCGGATGTCATGAGAGACTCCTCACAAAAAAATGATCTGTTGGGATATTCGGTTTGAAAGATAGTAAGAAGATACGGTATTGGAGGCTGGAAAAAAAGCATTGGCTATTGTCCCCGCACGTCCTGCAGGCCGGTTTTGCCGGCGATGATGGAACTGCCGTCAGATGCATGCCCTTGCTTTCTCCCCACTTCTTCACTATCATCGCACACCGCCGGGCATCGCAATTCACCCGGGTACTAAGTGCTACGCACTCCCGCGCAGGCAGGTTTATTCCATCTGCAATAAGCTACTGAACCGCCTGGTGGACAGAGCATCAGGTTGCTCATCCTGCGGCTCTCCCGGCATCCCAATTTCAACATCGAAAGGATTCCCAGATGACTGCACAAAAGGATTTGCTCACCGCTGGAAACATTGCGAAACAACTCTCCGTGTCCGATGCGAAGGTGAAGAAAGCCATCGATCAGTTACGCATCAAGCCGGTGGCCAAGAAGGGAATCTGCAACTACTATTCAAAGGATGTCATTCCGAAAATCAAGACAGCACTTAAGTAGTTGCGCCGTCCATCCATTCTGCCGCCGGGATTTCCTTTGCGGCGGCACGGATGCGACAGTTCCACACCATCGTTCCTGCAACAGATATTTCTTCCGCGCTCTTCCACTGCAGTGTCTGAATTCCCGTCAGATCCAAGACACTCGTAACTCGATGCAACAACAGGGACGTGCGGCAACTGATCAATCCTCGTGATCGCGTCTTGATTCCGCGCTATCCTCACATTCGCAGGAATGAGTAGTTACCATCATGATTGGAGGGAGGAGATTAGCGCACACCCTGCTTTTGTTTTTCTGCGTGATGTTGCTGCTCGCGACACCTCTGAACGCGCAGGAGGGCGAAGCGGCAACGAAAAAAGAATTGTTGCGTGAGGTTGAGGAACTGCGAAGGGAATTCCTGCAGACGAGGTCTTCGTGAAACCTCCGGGGGTTTCTTCCTTCCGTCCGGGAACCCTTCGGAAGCTCAGAATTCAGCAGCTATACCAATGGAGGGGATAATCCCGATCGCCCCCATGTTTTCAGTCTGGCCCGTCTGTTCATTGTAGCGCGGAACGTCGACCGGTTTGCGGTTGTAGATGTTCGTCACGTCAAGATAGAATATCAGATTCCAGGTCTCGAACATCCACTTTCGCTCGACGCGAATATCGAGACTGTGGTTGGCAGGGATGCGCCGACTGTTGTATTGCGAGGCCACCTGAGTACCATCGGGATTGTACGGAGTGTACGGCCGTCCGCTGGCAAGTCGGAACTTCCCGCTTAGTTCCCATTTCTTGTTGAGGATGTACCCGCCACCAACATTCACAATCCACCGTTGATCGAAACTCCCCGGGCGGAACACACCATCCAGTCCCTTGAATTCCGAGCGGCTGTAGCTCACGCTCACCAGACCGTAATGCGGAATCTCCGACGATTTCTTCTGGAGAAACAGTTCGATCCCTTGTGATCTCCCTTCCCCCCTGCTCGCCAGCCGGTCCACGCCAAAAGAGGAAAACCCATCATCCGTCCCTCCGAATCCCGCACCCGTATTCGCCATCACCAGGAACGGACGCGTCAGACTCGCCGGATAATCGAAGTAGTTTTTGTAGTATGCTTCAACGGTCAACTTGATATCGCTCCGCAAGAGATGATCGAAGCCGACGACGGTCTGATCGGCTCCGACGAACGAGAGAGACCTGTTTGATGGTTCGGATACGAGCCAGATGTATGAAGGTGATTGATAATACCGGCCGAGACTGAGATTGAAATTTGTTACTTCCGTGAGCGCATACGTCAACGCAAGTCGGGGGGAAAAGACTGTTTTGTCTTTGATCATGTCAAAGTAGTCGATGCGACCCCCCCCGATCGTTTGCAGGTTCCCCCACCTCTGCGAAAGCTGGATGAACGCGCCGGCTTTCTGTGCAGTCGTTTCATATGACGCGTCCACCGAGATGAGCTGACCATAGTTCGTCCAGAATGGCCGCAGGAACATGTCGCTGGAGAATTGGACAATTCGTCCTTGGACGCCGAACGAGAGCTCGGTATTTCGCGAAATCTGATAGAGCACATCGGCCTGGAGCGAAGACTCCCGTTCATAGGAATCGTTCGAAAATATCGGCAGTAGCAATGTGTCGCGCTGCTGCGTATCAAATTGGACGATCGTTTGTCCGAGTGTGACTGTCCAGAATCCTTGTCCGAAGAGGTGGAGCCAACGCACCCCTCCGAGGAACTGATCTTGCGAGCTCACCAGAATGCGGGAGTTGTCCAGACGCTTATCCGGCGTGTCGTTGAAGAGCTTGACGTTGTCGAGTGCGGCGATCGCGAGAACGGAAACCTCATCGTCGCGACCGATCTTGTAATTCGCCTTCGAGAGGAAATCCCAGTATTCAGGGACAAAGGCGAATCCAGCGGCGCGAAAGATAAAATCGAGATAGCTTCTGCGCGCCGAGAAAATGACGCTGCCGGTCTCGCCCATCGGACCTTCAGCGTTCAAACCGAATTGGGTCGCGGCAATCGTCCCTTTTCCCCTCCAGCGATCCGAACGCCCGTCGCGAAGATCGATTGTCAACACTGAGGAAAGTTTGTCTCCATATCGTGCACCAAAGCCGCCGCTTGAGAAAGCGGTTTCGGTTACGAAGTCGAGATTGACAAAACTGAGCGGACCGCCACTAGCCCCCTGCGTTCCGAAATGGTTGATGTTGGAGATTTCGATTCCATCCACAACGGAAAGATTCTCCGAAGGGGCGCCTCCTCGGACGATCAAATCGTTGCGCCCTGCCTGTGCCTGTGCGACGCCGGGAAGGATCGAAACGGCCCGCACGACATCTTCGAATCCGCCCGGGAGTCTCCGGATCTCTTCGTACGATTGTGTCTGCAGACTCACCGGCCGGTCGGGCTGCTTCTGGAAATACTCCGCTGTGACCGTCACTTCATCCAACTCGACCGTCGCCTCAATGAGGGCGAAGATCACGACGACCGGCTTCGAGGGCATCACCGTGAGATCTGTTTTCACGATCGGTTTGTACCCCAGGACAGAGGCGCGGACGGCCTGGGGCCCAATCGGCACATTGGTAATCGTGAAATCGCCGTTGAGATCGGTCGCAGCGCCGATTGTCGTTCCAACCACAACGACATTGGCGGACGGAAGCGGTTCTCTGGTGGATGCATCAATGACACGGCCGGTGATTGCACCCGTCAGTCGGCTTCCTTCCTGGCTGAAAAGGTGGATGGAGAAGGATACAGACAGCAGGAGTATCAAGGCGAACGTGGAAAGTGACGTGTTCCTTATCATGGTATTCAGCTTCCGAGTCAATTGGTGGGTCTTGTGTGCCTCATGATAACAACACTTTGACACGGTTGATTCCAGCGGAGGGCCTATCACCCGGTTGTCCCATCTTTGAGAAGGTGCGGACACCTCGGTGTTCGAGTTGAACACAATCTCCTGGGTACGAATATATCCAATCCGCGGTCATCCGCTTCTTCCCCCACTTTCCAACGGGGCATCCGCGGCCAATTCATCTGGGACGCACGCTAATGGTCCATCGCCCTAACCCTTCGTCCGCAGGACCCCGTTGGGGGAAGGATGCTACGCGGAAACCGGGGGAGCCTTCCGAAAGCCACCCTCCTCGTCGCGAGCCGATCACCCCCACATTTCATTCTTGAGAAGGACGGGACACTTCGGTTTTCCAAAAAAAAGGGGACTGTCCCCTTTGTCATTCTGGTGGGACAGCCCCTCGTTTCCCCATACACTCATCATTGTTTCACACCAACAATTTCCCCTCCTGCATGATCATCTCGTCATCAAACCACACCGTCGGTTTGTGAACGAGTCCATCGATGTGACTCTGCACGTTCACTTTTCCCCCCATCGTCACGTTGTCGCCGAATGCGATGTGAATCGTCCCGAGTACTTTCTCATCCTCCAAAATGATACCGGTGATTTTGGCCCTGTCGTTTGTCCCGATACCGAATTCGGCCACGTTCCTCGATTCGCGTCCGTGAATATCCAGCAGCTCGATCAGCTTCTTCGCTTCCGCTCCCCCGGCGATCTCTTCGGCGTAACCATCCTTCACCACAATCCGAATCGGTTCTTCAACCATCCCGATTCCCGACATCGATCCATCCACTACTACGACTCCCTGGGATTCTCCCTCCAGCGGAGCGAGAAATGCTTCTCCGGTCGGGAGGTTTCCACCCTTCCCTTTTTCCCGGAACAGACCGTGACTCGGAATCGTTTTTCGGCCTTTCACCGGCATCGTGATATCGGTCCCGGATGGTGCCTTCACTCGAATGACTGAGGTTCTGTCCATCATCTCGGTGAGCTTGTTCGTGAGCTCAGCAATCTTGAAATAGTCGGCGTTCATACACCGAACCATCATGTCTTCGGTAACGCCGGGAAGCGTCGCAATACGGACCCCTTTTGCCTGAGCCGATCGTTTCGCGTTGGTATGCGTCATGGATTTGCTCGTCGGGATCAAGACAAGGTCCATCGTCTGCATCATCTCTGCAATTTCGGGAGGCGGCTCCTCACCATGCGTGCGTCGAGGTGTGATCTCGACGAGAAACACGGGATTGCCGAAATCCTTAGTCACCTCGAACATCGCCTGTCCGATCAATCGGCACGGGGCATCGGTGATCACGGCCACCTTCTCGTGAGGTTGAAGACCCATGCAGTCGCGTAGCGCAATCTGTGCCGCGGAATAGAGCTCTTTGGATATCGTCATTGTCGTTGCCTCCGATATTCTCTGTCATGAAAACAACGTACTGCTACGAGAACCAATAGTAGTCCACCACTCGAGCCAAGACATAGAGCAATCCGAGTCCGAGAAGACTCAGGAGAGCGAGCGTGAGTCGACTCTTCGGCTTTTCATCATCAGGGAGATGATCGTGCTTGAGCTCCTCAGACATCATCCGCTCGATGTTGTTGTGATGGTTTCGAGTCCGTGACTGGTTGGACCTCGCTCGGTGCGCCACAGGAGAAATGAGAACAGGAGTCCCAACGAGGCGAGGCCCGTGAATATCCACATGCCAGCCGCGTAGCCATCGGGATTTGCAGGCCCGGCGTCGAACGCGTCGTTCGTCACACCGATCAGCCACGGAATCGCCGCCATGCCCACCTGCTGGCAGAGCGTCATCAGTGAATACGCAGAACCAAGCCGATTTTCCTCCACAATGTACGCTACCGAGGGCCACATGATCGCAGGGATAAGTGAGAATGCGATCCCGAGCGTCAGCATGACGGCGAGCAACGTGAGAGGAACGGCCGCTTCACCGAAAAACGGGAGCGACAGCGCAACGGGTGCCCCCGGCGGAAGATATGTTGCCATCAGGAAGAGTGGAAGCAAGAGGATCGACCCGAACATCATAAACAATGATCGCTTCCCGATCCGGTCAACCATATATCCGAACAGCGGCGTTGCGATCATGGCGGCGAACGGCAAGAAACTGTTCAGGAGTCCGCCAACTTCCCTCGATGTGCCGTGCGCTTCGATGAAGTACTTGATGGCAAACGCGCGGAACGGAAACACGGTTGAATAGAAAACGACACACAATGCGACAACGTACCAATATGACTTGCTGAATCGGTAGAGGTTTTTCAGATCGAGCTTTTCCGTCTCACTCTCTCTGCCAAGAGAATATCTCTTCTCAGCCCGTTGTTCGAGAACCCAATACAACATGCCTCCAGCAACGCAGGTACCGGCAATCGCCGTCGCCAGCCACAGCGGATCCTGCCAGTTCGTGTAGAACGAGCGCGCCCAGGCCGGTGACCAATCGGCAGAAACCGAGCCGAGCCGCGCGATCATCAGGTTGATGCCGAATGCGAAGCTCAGCTCTTTTCCCTTGAACCATTTTGCGAGAGCCGTCGTGACGGCCACGATCAGCGGTTCCGCCCCTAATCCGAGGATGAAACGTCCGATCAACATGATCGTCAGCTCGGGGGAGAGAGCCGTCACAAATGCCGCTACGAGGCAGATCGCTCCGAACGCCAGAATCGAGATCTTCGTGCCGAATCGGTCAATAATGTATCCGCCAAACAAGAGGACGAGAATCGCAGCGACACTATAGACCGAGTAGAGCAATCCAAGATCCTGATCGGAAAACGAAAGCTGATCCTTCAGCAAATCGAATATTGGGGCCGCGGAATCGTACACATAGTAGTTCCCGAACATCGTGAGACTGATGAAGACCAGCACCATCCATCGATACAGTGGTGTTGGCTGGGATGGAGCGGTTGTGTTGTTGTCCTGCACGTTCATCTCGATGTTGTGGGTTGGCCTCTCGGTCGAGTGATCAATGACGACACTATCGAACAGATTTCAGAATTCCGAGGAGGAACTTCCAGAATTTGCCGACTGTGTCGAAGTAGAGTTTTTCGTCGGGTGAATGAACATCTGCGAGCGTTGGGCCAAAGGAGACCATATCCATGCCGGGATACTTTTCGCCGATGATCCCGCATTCCAGTCCCGCATGAATTGCCTTGATCGCCGGCTCTTTGCCGAACATCGATTGATAGGTGGACTTCGCAGACTTCAGGATTGTCGAGTTGAGGTTGGGCTTCCACCCGGGGTACCCGGCCGAGTACTTCACCTTGGCACCGCCGAGTTCCATGATCGCACCAACCGTGTATTTCATCTCTTCAATTTCTGAATTCACCGAGCTCCGCTGGGTGGTAATAACCTCGATCTTGGTCGCCGACGTGGTGATAATCGCGAGGTTCGTCGAGGTCTCCACCAGTCCCGGGATATCGGCACTCATCTTCATTACGCCGTGCGGAAGCCCGGCGAGGGTGCGGAGAAGCTGAGCCTGGAGATTTTTCTTCAAGACTTTCACCTTCTTCTTCGGCTTCATTTCTTCCGCGCTGACACGCAGCTCAGGATCGACGGTGGAAATTTCCGCCCGGAGAACGTCGTTCAGTTCCGCAACGGTCGAAAGAGCTTTCGACACTTTGCTGGTAGGAACATAGACCACTGATTCGCATTCACGTGGAATAGCGTTCCGCTTGTTCCCTCCCTCGATGCTCGCGATGCGTCCTCCCAGACCATCGAGGGCCATGAGAACACGGTTGATGATTTTGATCGAGTTGCCGCGTCCCTTGTCGATCTCCAATCCGGAGTGTCCCCCCTTCAATCCGCGCACGGCGATGAGGAGCGGCGCGTGCTTCGCCGGCGCGTTGTCGAACGCGACCTTCCATCTCCCGACCGTATCGCGTCCTCCCGAACACCCGACATACAGCGATCCCTCTTCCTCTGAATCGAGGTTCAGGAGGGTTTTGCTCTTGACGAAACCCGGTTCGAGATTCTTGGCCCCGGTGAGCCCGGTTTCTTCATCGACTGTAAAAAGAAATTCCAGTGGTCCGTGCTCCAGAGACTTGTCGGCCATGATCGCCAGACCGGCCGCAACAGCGATGCCGTTGTCGGCTCCCAGGGTTGTCCCGTTCGCCATCAGGACATTTCCCTTTCGGACGATCTCGATCGGGTCTTTCAGGAAGTCGTGCACCTTGTCCTTGTTCTTCTCATTGACCATGTCGAGATGTCCCTGCAGGCACACCATTGGACTTCTTTCTCGGCCGGCACTTGCCGGTTTTTGGATCACGACGTTTCCGAACGTATCCTGCTTCGCTTCGAGTCCCAGACCTTTCGCCACACCGATGACATAAGCGGCAATTTGTTTTTCATTCCCCGACCCGCGGGGGATCTTGCTGATCTCGCCGAAGTACTTCCAGACGAGCTGTGGTTCCAATCCTTTAAGTGCCTCTGACATTGTACACCTCTCAGCTAGTTTTCGTTGGTCGATTGAGTTGGAAAGGGTTGTTCAAACGTGATCAGTTCGCCTCTCACGAGTCGATTCATGAACATCGAAAGGCGGTCTTGAACTGGTTCGACACGTTCACCGAACTGTTGTCTCATCTTCCCGGCAATAGACTCGATGCTCGTCGAACCATCACAGCAATTCCAGATGAAACTGCCGAACTCGTCGAGGCTGACGCGAATGTGCTTGCGGCGAATCCATGGTTGAAGCCACCGGGCACCGAGTCCCCGACGAAACTTCGGAACAAGCAGGACGATTTTGTTGTCGTTGCGCACCTCCCATTCGACAGTCCGATGGGGAATGAGGGTGAAGAATTCTGCTCGATCGAGAGTCTTCTCTTTTCGTCTGAACATAGAATCCTATCAGGCTGTTGAAAAAGTATTTTTCTGTCATTCTTCATCCCGCTAATAAACAGCGGGATTCAGAATGACATTGGATCTTGTTTTTCAACACCCTGCTATGTGGGCGAAGCCGATTTCTTGTTCCGGAGGGAACCAGCCATTCATAAAACCGGAGTGGAGCAATCACCTCACCGGGACTGCTCCACTCGAAGGGACGATCAGGCACCTGGAACTTCGACGCCTGATCAAGTTCAAGGATCTTCTCGCTAGAACACACCGCTCGGCGGCGCAGGTTCATCCGGTCTACCCGCGTTCCTCAGAGGATATCGGATAAGAATCCAGCCGATCACGACAAGGATTGCCAGACTCAAATAGAATGGGAGCGGGAAGAAATTCAACAGGCCCGGAATGAAATCGGCGTACTTCACATCGAGCACGGCCAGCCCGGCGAACAGCAGTCCGATGAGCGCTTCGCCCGCGATGAGACCCGCCGCGAGCAATACACCGGTATTTTCGACACGCGCCTTCTGTGCATCATTGTGCTTGCGGCGCGCATTGAACTTGTCAACGATTCCCTTGAACAGTCCACCGATGAAGATCGCCGAGGTGGTCTCAAGCGGCAGATACATGCCGACGCTGACGATCATCGGGCTCTTTACCTGCATGAGGATCATGCCGAAGCCCATCACCATACCGACAATGATCAACGGCCACGCCATCTCACCACCGACGATGCCTTGCGAGAGAAGCGCCATGAGACTCGCCTGAGGCGCGGGGTACTGTTTGCCTCCGAGCCCCGTCCCTCCCATGTTGATATCACCTTGATGGAGAATCAGGATCGGGAAGAACATGACGACCGCCGCCAATCCGACGCCAAACAGATCACCCACCTGCATCTTCCACGGCGTTCCGCCAAGGATATGACCGACTTTCAGATCCTGTAGCATTTCACCGGCTACTGCGGCTGCCACACAGACGACGGCCGCGACGCCGAGGACGGCGGCGACTCCCGTGTTGCCGGTCATTCCCAGGGCGACCATAAGGAGCGCGGCGATAAGCAACGTCGAGAGCGTTAGCCCGCTGATCGGATTGTTGCTCGAGCCGATAATCCCCACAAGATATCCCGAGACCGCGGCAAAGAAGAAGCCGGCAATAATCATGACAAGTGTTGCCACAACAGCCGCAACGACATCCTGCGCGAAGTAGTCATAGATGAAGAACGTAGCCATGGAGGCCGCAAGAATTCCGATCATGACCCACTTGAAGCTCAGATCCTGCTCTGTGCGTACTGTGGTGTGCTCACCCGTTGCCGCGCGTTTTACGTCACCCACCGACCGTTTCAGTCCGGTGAAGAGACTTGCTCGCATGCGATAGAGCGTGTAGCCTGCGCTCATCAGCATTCCCCCGATCGCGATCGGACGAACGATGAAGCGCCAAACGTTGTTCGCCATGCCGATCCACGTTTCATCGGTCGGTGTGACGTCGGCAGGAATGAGTGTCGGTCCGATGAAGTACGTCAGGATTGGAACGAAGAGTCCCCACGCGAGCAATCCGCCGCTGAAGTTGAGCGACGCAAGCCGCGGTCCAATGATATATCCGACACCGATATACGCGGGGCTAATGCCCGGCGAGCTGATCAACATGCCGCTCTGTCCGACGGCTTCACCGCTTGAACGCAGACCGATGGTGGATTTCGTGAACGCCACAAATTTTTCCCACGAGGCCGCGAAGAACCGAAACTGCACGAGTGCCTGAATTGTTGCACCCACCCCCATCGCGCTGAAGAGGAACTTCGCGCCCGTGCCGCCGGCACGCCCTGCTTTGTGAATCTCTCCGGCCGCGACAGACTCGGGAAACGGGAGTTCGACATCCTCAACCATCACACGTCGCAACAGGGCGACAAACATGATACCCAGCACGCCGCCGGCAAACATGATTGCCGTTGATTCGAGATAGTGACCGGTCGTGCCGAATTCCGGCCAGATGCCGGCGATGTAGAACGCCGGAAGGGTAAATATTGCACCGGCCGCAACCGATTCACCGATCGATCCGACCGTTCGGGCAAAATTTTCCTCCAGGATCGTTCCCTTCATGATGCGAAGCAACGCCATGCCGATCACGGCCGCGGGATACGTTGCGGCGATGGTCATCCCCGCCTTCAGACCGAGATAGGCGTTCGCCGCACCGAGCACCACGCACATGATCAGACCGATGATCAACGCCCGGAGCGTAAACTCCTTCATGGACGTTTCAGACGGAACATACGGGACGTACTTCAGACCTGTCCCCGCGCTAGTCACTTCCGCCATAGGTGTCTCCTTGATAATTGTGAACGAGAGTATTGATGGCTTGAAATGTTGAGGTTGATGATACGAAAACTTTCGCGTCCAAACACGGTGAAATCGTCTTCTACGTGCGATTCAGCCGAAGCATCGCCTTCAGCACGTAGCCCGCAATAGCGGGGTTTTCCTTCAATCGCCGGACGGAATATGCATACCACTGCTCGCCGAACGGAACATAGACCCGGAGACGATGTCCATCCGCAACAATCCGATCGCGCAAAGCTTCACGCACACCAAGCAGCATTTGGTATTCATACTGGTGTTTCTGCCGCTCATATTTCTTGATCAGCTCATAACTCCGATCGACAAGATACTCGTCGTGCGTCGCGATCCCCACGTAGGCGCCGTTCGCAAACATCAGATCCAGCAGCGAAACGAAACTGTCGCGGATTTCCTGATACTCCTTGAATGCGATCTCCGCCGGTTCGACGTAGATCCCCTTGCACAGGCGGACGTTCGCCCCGAGCTTCAGCAGGTCCCGAACATCATTCTCACTTCGACGCATGTACGACTGGATGACAACCCCCACGTTCGCAAATCCCTCCTTGCGAAGCCGATGATAGATCTCCAGGGTCGCGTCCGTGGTGCTCGAATCTTCCATGTCGATCCGAACAAAATTCCCTACAGATCGCGCATGATCCACGATGGATCGTACGTTCTGGAAGCAGAATTCGTGATCAATCCGAAGCCCAAGCTGACTCAACTTCACGGAGAAATTTGTATCGAGCCGGTGGCTGGTCATTGCATCGATGACCGTCCTCCAATCTCTGACCATTTGCTCGGCGGGATTCCGTTCGAGAATGTCCTCGCCGAGGATGTCGAGGGTCGCCATCATCGAATTTTGATTGAGTCTCCGAACGGCGTCAGTTGCAGCCTCGAGCGTCGTCCCTGCGATGTAGCGTTTCGAGACACGTCCAACGATTGATTTGGGAATTAGTGGGAGCGTTTTGGCAATCAGCGAATTCAGGAGATGCATGGGGAGAGTAAGCGTTTGGCTTTCTTGTTCGGTTGTGGGCAAAAGATGGACAGCTGCATGGAACAGCGGACTATTCCACACCAACCACATTCAGATCGGACGGGTATTCGATACTGAATTTCAGAGGAATCAATTTCTTTTCGCCGGGTGTCAGATTGAGTTTCCACCGGAGCGAGCCGTCAGCTTCCGGTTTCATTTCTTTAGGTGACGGGGCGATGACTTCAACGACAATTCGTTCGTTGCGAGAGAGTGGTATCTGGTCCCTGACCTCGATGTGAATACTTTCTTTTCGTGTATTCTCGATCGATATCAAATAGTCATACGTGATTTTTGTCTTCCGCGTGAAGGTTCCGGTGTATTCCGTAAAACGATTCTGAAGCTTTCGTTGTGTCTTCACGCGGTCATCGATACCCAGACCGACGTCAAAGCTTTCTCCCGCCATCGTCCGTTTGAGCGGAGAGGATGCAACGAAGGTGTTTTCGAAGAACAGGTTCACCGCTCCGGAGAGGAATGGATACTCTGTCGCGTTCTTGATCGATCCGGTCATGAATGCAGCAGGACTATTCTTGGGGATGGAGAGATACTTCATCTCCACCGGAAGATCGAACACGCCGACCGTCACTTTGTGCGGAGAATTGTCGCTTGGAATTGTCGCGCGCACGGGAACACGGAAGATAACTGACGCTCCCTGCGACTCGACCTCAGCGACCGGCAGTTCCATCTCCATTCGCTCTCGCGACACGGTGATCTCGTCGGTCATTTTCGATTCTGCGGCCGCATCTTTTCTCCGCAGCGCACCGGCTACCACGGGAGGCGGGGGAAGGAACACATCGACGTACCAGGGCGTAAGTTCTGAGGGAAGTCCCCCCTCGGAGGGGCGCGCGGTGGAGAGCGTCAGCTCGACATTCGCCCAGTCCTCTCCTGTATTCTGTTTCACCTGACCGGCATAGACAAACTGCACGATTTGGGAGTTGGAAGAAACTCTGGCTTCGTACGCGGGGTACCAGACTGCTCCGGGGACGACGTACGAAACCGACATCTGGACACGCCCTGAAGTAGTGCTGTTCACGGTGATATGGATTTGCTTCTGGCTCTTCCGGGAATAGGCTTGAGAATTTCGGATTTCGCGTTCGACCGTTTCGATCTTACTTCGCAGATCGATCAACGACTGATTTGTGGCACGCATCTCAGCAAAGATCCCGCCGAGCTTCTTCTCCAGGAAGGCGAGGAGTCGATCCCATTCCTCCAGCGTGGCCCTCTGAACACCCGATGGTCGGGCTTCCCGGGACGTCGATATTTTCACAGAGTCGACGAACTCCCGCTGGCTTCGAAGGACAACGAGGGCATCCTGCAGCTTCTGTTCTTCAACGCGCAATGAGCGAAGCCTTGACTGCAGGTCGCGAATGCGGACTTCCGGAATGGTGTCGAGAAACACCGTGGCCACGCTCACATCGAGGATTTTCACCGCACTCTCCCCCGCTCCACTCACGCGAATTGTCTGGTCTATCAATGTCGTTGGCAGATCGCCGACCACGAGAATCCGCTCTCCCGATGGGAGCTGATCCTTGATCGTCCGTGTAACCATCGCACGATCCGGATAGACTGCGACGGCGGAGACAATTGAATTCACTGCTTGATGGGTTGATGGGGCGCCCGTTTGGGCCTGAAGGAGAAGAGGGATGAAGACGAGAAGGCAAACAGTCCTTTGGAGCATCAGAAGTCCTTGATTGGCGTTCAAGAAGCGGGAAAAAGATAGTCAGACATGCCCGAAAATGCAAGGCAAACTGGTTCTCAGGTGCGGGAAAGGGGAGGTAGGGCAACGAGTGTCGGAGCCATAGCGCTCATCGCCATCGGATAAATCCGACGGCTCATTCATAGCCTGATCGCAAACCTCCTGTCGGAGGTTTCCGATCAGAAGAACGTTTGTTCATACAGAGAACCATGAGAACAAGACGATTAGAAGAAGGCCTCTTTGACGAATATCCATTTCCAGTCCCGCCAATCTTTGCACAGACCGGAGTTCACAGGATTGCACGCGACGTCTTGAAGGATTCTCCTCACTTCATCGCCGACGCGCACAATGTGATCATAGCTTTCATGGCGCCAGAATAGACCCTTCCTATTTATCAAGCGATCTGCCTTGAGTGCGTTGTGCCATTGAAGATTCCCGACAATGTCTGTAGCCAGGTACGGCGACGAGACTCGTCGTCGTACGGGCTCCAGAAGCGGTGCAAAGACAATGTGCACGTGATTCGGCATGATGCAATATCCATCCAAATCGTATTCCTTCTCGTCGCGAAAGTGAATAGCCCAACTTGTCCCCACGCTCTGCGTGGGGACGCACGCCGCTACCACTCGGTGCTGACTTTGATCAATCCCTCTTTTTCGTAGTAGTCCCGCGCACTGGAGTACTTCCAGTCTGTAGGATGGTCTACATACCCTCGCTTGACGGGATTGTTGTGGATGTACTCGATCTTCTGCCGCATCATATCGTCTCCCCGGATGATCTGCGGGTGGCTTCCCTCCTGCCAGACTTGGTATTGCCGATCCCGCTTGTGACGTCGTTTTGCTGAAGCCAATCTGCGCAACGTCGCGTCCAATCCTTGTGACTGCAGATATTCAATAATCCTTCGCGCAGTGAACGACTTGAAGTCTCCAATTTCCTTTGAGAGCTGACCGCTGCTTGCGATGAGGTGGAGATGATTCTCCATGATGACATAGGCATACAAGCGGAGTCTTTTCTCACGCTGAAGAAAATCGAGAGAATCGAGCACGATCTGGACGATTGCGGGTCGAGCGAAGAGAGGTAACCATTGAACAATTGTACAGGTCAAAAAATATGGTTGATTGTTCTCATAGATCTTGTAGCGACTTCTCCCCATGAAGTCCCCCCTGAGAGTTGAGTTGATGACCGACCAGATACTTGTTCCCAGAGAGACGCAGGAACAAGCAGTGTTCCCACGCGGAGCGTGGGAACGAGGGTTAAATGGACGCCGAAGGTTGCCGCTCCATCGCCATCGAATGAATTCCTGCGGCAGGCAGGCGACGGCTCATTCATAGCCTGATCGCAAACCTCCTGTCGGAGGTTTCCGATCAGAAGAACGTTTGTTCATACAGAGAACCATGAGAACAAGACGATTAGAAGAAGGCCTCTTTGACGAATATCCATTTCCAGTCCCGCCAATCTTTGCACAGACCGGAGTTCACAGGATTGCACGCGACGTCTTGAAGGATTCTCCTCACTTCATCGCCGACGCGCACAATGTGATCACAGCTTTCATGGCGCCAGAATAGACCCTTCCTATTTATCAAGCGATCTGCCTTGAGCGCGTTGTGCCATTGAAGATTCCCGACAATGTCTGTAGCCAGGTACGGGCAGGGAGGTTGACCTTCATCTTCTGAGGCCTTTCTGAGGAGAGATGACTGTGCTAGTCAATCTCAAAACGTTAGCACAAATCCGATCCGCGGTTCCACTCTTTTCTGAGATTTGTACCCGACAATCTTTCCATCCACCTTCTCCGGCGCGAAGGTCCATTCGTAGAGCGTCGAGATGATCAGCCATCGGTACGGTCGATATCCCACCTCGGCAGAGAGCAATGAATGCTCATCCGCCACAAACACGCGACCGACATTCTTCTTATCATATCCCCCAATCAAAATGATTTCCGGTATCACATCCATCATATCGAGCTCGAGGTGAAGCGCACCCCGGTTCTTCACGCCGACAGGTGAATAGTACGCTCCGAGCAGATAGATGCTTCCCAAAAATCGCGCGTACAGTTCACCGTAGTATCCCTCCGTCGCCGTCGAAAGCCGCAATGCCTCGGTCTTGCTCACGAATCGCGTCCCTGCGATCGATCTGAACCGCTCGCGTTCGTAGAGAGGATCGAAGTACGACGGAATAAACTGATCGCCCAGCCACCGCCGCTCATACTTCATCCCAAGTCCTATCGCGGAGCCGCCGGCAATATCGAGATCAATTCCAACCGCTACCCCATCGTCGTAATCGACAATGTTGGCGTAGTCGGCATACAAAGTCGTGCGCAGTGCGTTCAGCGACAAAAGTGGAAATCCGATATCAATCCCCATCACGGTCATCGTGCCGCCGTCCCCAGCTGTGATGATTGTTGCATTTGGATCACCCTTCGTCTTGTCTGCATCGGGATGCATGTCTGTGGCGTATGTGGCACCGACTTCAAAACCGCCGAGAATCGGAACGGCGGCCAGATCGGTGTATTGTAGAGGTCTGGCGTATCCCCGGAGTCCAAGAATCCCTCCCCCACCGAAGTCGCTGTAGACGCTTTCGAAACCGAATGTTCCGAAATCAACATCGAACTCAGCTCCCAACTTCCTTCCATCGTAGCTCGCATTGTTCCGATAATAGTACATGATGAAGCCGTGACCGAGCCGGGAGTAGTCGAGCACACCGAGCCTCGCATACACCGGATCATGTTTCATCCCCCATCGAACATACCGGAGCATCCGGAAATAGTCATACGTCTCATCAAAATCCTCTATCCGAAGTTTGCCCTCGCGATTGAAGCGAAGGTTGATATCAAGTCCGATCCCCAGCTTGCCAAACACCAGCTCCGGCATGAGGTTGACGAGGTAGAAGGCCTCGCCGTCAATGACCGTCAAGCCGACATTCCCTCGCATCCCGGATTGTTCACGGAAATGCATCATCCCGCCGCGCGGCCGCAGCTGGGCAATCGCAAAGGAGAACCCCAGCAGAAGCAGAATAGTCAGGACAACAAGACGATGCCGATTCATGTTGACCTCTGAAGTTGTTCTGAGAGATCAGATTCCAAAAAGAATTCGGCAAATCAAAACGGCGCCGAGCATTCCGAAGACATCGGCCACAAGTCCGGCCGGAAGAGCATGCCGCGTGTTTTTCACGTTGACCGCGCCGAAGTATACCGCAAGAACATAGAATGTCGTCTCAGTGCTTCCATACATCGTGGAGGCAAGGACACCGATAAAAGAATCGGGTCCATGGACGCTCATCAGCTCGGTCATGATTCCGAGCGACCCGCTTCCGGAGAGGGGACGCATCAACGCCATCGGGAGCGTTTCGGCCGGCATGCCGATGAGATTGGTGATTGGCGAGAGGAGAAGTACAAAGACATCCATCGCGCCGCTCGCGCGAAAGATTCCGATCGCGACAAGCATCGCCACGAGGTACGGGATGATTCTGATCGCCACATTGAATCCGTCCTTTGCCCCCTCGACGAAGACCTCGTACACCTTGACGCGCTTGACAATTCCCCAACCGAGAAAGACCAACAGCATCAGCGGAATCGCGACGATTGAAACCACATTCACCATTGCCCGAAAGAGTTCGCTCATGACTTCGTCCCTCCTTCCGGTCCAGATTCGATTATCAAATCCTTCTTGTAGTATTTCAACTTCTCAAGGAGCTTCACGGCAATCAATCCTGCAATCGTTGCACACGAAGCACCAAAGATCGATGTGCCGATGATGATGCCCGGGTTCGAAGACCCTGCCGCGGCTCTTACCGCAATCGCCGTTGCGGGGAGCAAGACAAGTCCGGCCGTATTGATCACCAGAAACGTGCACATCGCGTTGGTTGCCGTTCCGAGTTTCGGATTAAGCTTGTTCAATTCCTCCATCGCTTTAAGGCCGAGCGGCGTAGCGGCGTTACTCAGACCGAGCATGTTTGCGGCAATGTTCATGATCATCGCGCCAACAGCGGGGTGATCCGGCGGAACATCCGGAAACAGCCGTTTCGTGAGGGGCGTGAGGAGACGGGTAAGACTCCGGATCAACCCAGCTGCCTCTGCCACCTTCATCACGCCAAGCCACAGGGCCATGATCCCGATCAGTCCGATGGCGATATTTACGGCGATCGCGGCGTAATCGAGCGCGGCCTGCGTGACGGCTTTGAACTTCACAAATCGGATCGGCTCGCGCACGAATCGCACTTTCGCCGTGCGTCCATCTTCACTAGCCACCAGCGACTGCACCGTTGCGGTGAGTTTGTCTTTGGTGCTCGCATACTTCGCGAACTCCTTCCAGATCGCCGGCATCTCGGCCGTCGAACTGAAGGTCATGCGCGGAATCTCGAGATCACTCTGAATCACAACAGGGAGGCGGATTTCTTCTCCGGAAGTCTGAACGCCGTAGAGGGCATTGAAGGCGGAGCGATCGATGACGAGAGTTCCCTCATAGGTTGCCCTCGCGGTTGTCGGGGATTTCGAAATCGACACTACTCCTTCCATTATCATGTCGTTCCGATATCTGTTTTTCACATCGGCGTTGAAATCGGTACCGGCCGCAACAAGAATCCCGATTACGACGAGTGAGATCCAAACATAGTTGAGCATGGGTGCCTATCCGGGTGATGTAAGGTTTGTGTGAGTGAGCGTCTCCCTATGGAGAAAAACTGAAACGCACCTGCCCGCCTCTTGAGAATCGTTTTTGGCAGGCGGGGAGTTCGCAGGAAATTCACAGAGATCGCAGAGAACAGATCCTTGCGAACTCATAGCATGAAGAGGAACATCAAGATCGATCCGGATGCTGAACAGAGGAAGTTCACGACATCGTTGTTCATCCAACGAAATCCGCCGACAATGTTGCCGGCCACCGGCGGAACTTCCGGGGCACCAGCACAGTGGATACGCTTTTCTGTCTCCTTTCCACACGACGGACAGCGGAACGTTGCCTGTACTGTCGCTCCCAGCAGGCTATCAACCAGACTCGCCACGATACCGGCTCCGATGATCGTGAGTGCGACTTGCCATCCCGCAAGCCACGGAAGCGCGACGAGTGTCACTATGCCGCTCCCGAACGCACTGCCAAGAATGCCAAGGTAACTCACGCCGCCGTTTACCCCGGCCGCAGTTTCACGAAATGTCGTGATGAGATATGTCTTGTTCTTCCGCATCAGGCCGATCTCGGTTCCCCATGTGTCGGCCGTGACCGCTGCAATCGCGGCTACGTAGAATGGATAGAAATCAAATCCGCGGAAGAAGACTGAGCAGACAAGCAGCGCGCCCGGTATCCCTCCATTTGCGAGGACCTGCGCATAGTCTCTCGTGCTTCCTTTTTCGAAGATATCCGAGAACTCTCCTTTTCTCCTCTTGCCGAGTTTCGAAAGAACGCTTGAGAGAACAAAAAACGCGAGGATCGGGATTGTCCACTTCCATCCTCCAATGCCGAAGACAGGGGATGCAAGGAGGAAGACCGCGACGGAGCCGCTCAATGACAGGAATCTAACATAGTGCGAGACAACCGCAATCACGATCGCGAGCGACGTGCCAAGCGCGTACTGCCGTAGATCGACCTGCATCGAGGGAAGAACGAAGATCGCCAGAAGGAACGCTGTGACGAGAGGAACCGTAAGATTGTCCAATCCTCTGGCCGATATCGCTTCCCAGGCCGTTGCAGTCAAGGCGGTAATCCCGCTCACCAGAAAAGCAAACTCGTATTGACGGTGTTCCTGTAAACCGAATTGCTGGAGCCCGGCGTAGACGGTGACAAATGTAATGATAAACATCGTCATCGATCCTTCGACCGATTTCTTGTCGGATGTGAGGCGATATTCGGTGGGAGAGCGATAGCTTTCTCCGACGATGGCGGCACCGGCGTCCGCAAGGGCAAGCACGAGGATTGAGAGTGAGAGAATCAGCGGGGCACGATACCAGAAGATCAAGACCAGAATGAGAAACGAAAGGGGATAGAAGACTGTTCCGTAGGTTGCCCTCCCCGTTCCATGCATCCCTTTGAGAAGCCCCTTCCTGATCGCGACGAAATTTACAGCAATGAAAAAGATTGCCAGAATGATTGCCGGAAGCGCAACGGTGAAGATGAGCGGCGCAAAGAAGATCAATATCCCCACCGAAATGTGTACGAGCTTGCGCGTGAACTCAGGCGACCACTTGAAGAGGGTCCGAACTCCTTCTCCCAATGCAATCGTACCGAGGAGGCCGCAGAACACGTAGAGCAGTCTCCACCATTCGGCCGTTGATGGAATCGTGAAGAGATGTGGGAATTGGATTTCCATCGGTCAGGAGAGCGCGAGTTCCGATTCGGGTGTCCCCCTGATGAGCGAGTAGACGAGTAGGTCCAGGACGATGTGCGGCTCGCGTGAGGTTGTTTTCAGGAGCTTGTCCGCCTGGAGGAGAACGCGAAAATTTGATTCGAGATGTTTCTGGGTGTAGTTGGATTGAAACTGCTGAAGCGATCGGAGAAAGTACGGATGCACTTTGACCTCTTTGGCGAGGTCTGCCGGCGCGAGTCTGTGAACTCCCGGGTCGGAAAGCTTCCAGAGTTGAACGAAGAACCGCGTCAGCATGATGATGATGGTCTGGGGAGATTGCCCGTGCTGAAGCATAGCGGCAAGAATCGACATGGCGCGTGCCAGGTTCTTCGCGCCAATCGCGTTCTGGAGATCAAAAATCGTATACCCTTTGGACGCGCCCACGACCGCCGAAACATGATCCAGAGTGACCGATTTCTCTTCTCCAAGATAGATGATGATCTTTTCGATCTCGTTTGCCAGCGCCCGCAATGAATTGCCGACCTGTTCCTGCAACAACATCACCGCGTCCGGATCGATCGTCCGGCCCGATTTCTTCACACCTTCGACAATCCAATCGGGAATCTCATTGTCATACAGCGCCTTGCATTCGACAACCGTCGCATGCTTCTTGAGGTCGGTGAATGGTTTTCTTCGGAAGTCGACTTCTCCGGCAATGAGGATGAGAAGAGTCGATTCGAGCGGCCGCGTGAGGTATGCTGCAAAGATTTCTTTGGCCGCTTCGGTCGTGGCGAGTTTTTCGAACTCTTTGACGATAACGATCCGTCGTTCACTCATCATCGGAAACGCGGAGGCAATCGCAACCACCTCCTGAACGCTCACTTTGCTTCCATAGAGAGTGTCGAGATTGAATCCCTTCGTTCCATCGCTCAGCGTCTGGGCGATGATTTGATCGACGGAATGTTCGATCAGCAGATCCTCGCTCCCGTGGAAGAGCGTCACGGGAGGGATCTTCCGCGATCGGACGAGACTCTGAAATTCCTTATGCGTCACCGCCGTTGCCTTTCGCGCGCTCCTTCCGAAGAGCCACCGTGAGAACAATAACCAGTCCACCCCAGACAATCCCAATCGCACCAACCATCGTGACCAGCGTTTCAGTCGGCATGGCTCACCTCCCTGCTCATGATTCTCTTCACCATCCAGTTGTTAGCGAGAACGAACAACCCGATCATGATTCCCCACTGCAACAGACACGTCCCCACCGAGTACGTATGGAACGGATTCCACCATCCCTCCCGATCGAACGATGTGATCGCAAGGTAGAACCACCATCCGATGAGGAAAAGAACCTGGGCCGGGATCACCCAGGTGATGATCGTGTTGTACCATTTCCCAATCTGAATATCGGTTCCAGCCGAATTGATCGCTTCTCTCCGGAATCGATCGGCGCCGTACTTGACGACCCCAAAAGAGATAAATCCCCCACTGATCATCAGCGCAATCCCCCAGACCCAGTCCTGATTCTCAAAGAACGCGAGACTCAGGGCAGAGGGGATGCCGAGGAGAAAACCGAGCGTCGCGACGAAGGCGAGCGATCGTTTCCGTTCAAGCCCCATATCCTCGAACGTCCGGACAGCAAGCTCGATCATCGAGATGAGTGACGTCATCGCGGCAAACGCCAGCCCGAGGAAGAAGATAGTGGAAAAAAACGTTTGGACAGCGGCGCCGCCGGGCATTTTGCCGAAGAGCTGGGGAAGGAAGATGAAGGCCAGACCGGTGTTCGTGCTCCCCTGACCGCTGATGAGCTCCTTGATTCCCTCTCCGGGAGCGAGAGCAAACACGGTCGAAAAAATCGTGATGCCGGCCAGGAGGGAAACCGAATTGTTGCTGAACGCGGTGAGCGCGGCGTTCAGTGAGATATCTTCTTTCTGCCGCGCGTAGACCGCATACGTGAGGATCAACCCCCACCCCGCTCCCGTATCCCACGCGTTTTGCGTGAGTGCCGAAAGCCATACCCTGTAATCAAGCAGTGTTTCCATCGAAGGGGTGAAGAGGTAAACGATTCCCTCCCACGCTCCTGGGAGTGTGACCGCGCGGATCGCAAGCGTGATGAGGATGACGAGAAGGGCCGGAATGAGAATGCGATTGGTGCGCTCGATTCCTTTTACGACGCCCCGATAGATCACAAAGGCACCGATTCCCATCGCGATGAAATGAAAGAAGAGGGGTTCGTAGCTCCCCGTGAAGTTCTCCCAGAGCGAGAGGTGATCCGACGAGGAGATCAACGTCCCCGTCACCGACGTTGAAAGGTACTTGATACACCATCCGGTGACGACGGAATAGTAAAACATGATCGCCGTCGCGACAAATCCGATGAAGGCTCCCATCCAACCGTATCTCGGACCCGCGATCTTCGCGAGCGAGCCGACCGTTCCGTATCGGGTCGATTTGCCGATCGCGAATTCCGCGATGATTAACGGAATCGACCAGAGGAAGAGAAACAACACCCAGGGAATCAGAAACGAACCGCCGCCGTTCTGCGCGGCGATCCGCGAAAACCTCCAGACGTTCCCCGTTCCGACAGCGATCCCTATTACCGCCAGAATCATTCCCCAGCGAGAGGTGAAGAATTCCTTTTCACGGGCCATGTGATGCGCTCCTGATCGGGCGAAGAGAACAACGAGACGATGCTATTTTCTGACGATGGTCACTTTCTGCATCACCACATCGGTCAGCGGACGATCTGCCGGCTTCGATGTCTTGACCTTGCCGATCGACTTCACCACGTCCAATCCGTTCACCACTTTGCCGAAGACCGTGTGCTTGCCGTCGAGCCAGGGAGTGGCCACGACGGTGATGAAGAACTGGCTTCCGTTGGTGTTCGGCCCGCGATTCGCCATCGAGAGAATTCCCGGTCCGGTGTGACGAAGAGTATCAACGATTTCGTCTTCAAACGGCTCGCCATAGATGCTCTCTCCCCCCCGGCCGGTGCCGGTCGGGTCGCCACCCTGTATCATGAAATTGTCGATGACGCGGTGGAACACAATCCCGTCATAGTACCCCTTCTCCGCGTGGCCGACAAAATTCTTCACGGTTTTCGGCGTGGCCTTTTCGAACAATTCGATCTCGATTGTTCCCATGTTCGTCTCGATCACAGCAAATGGAGTCATTTCCTTTTTCACCTTTGTTTTGAGGGTATCGTTGAGTTGCTTCGCTGGTTTCTTATCCTGAGAGAACCCGCCCATCGCAACCAAGGCAATGAGACATGTGGAGAGAAGAAATCGCATCATGCTGCCGCTCCTTAGGAGGTTAGATAAAGATGATGCCGAGCGATCCGGCAATGAGACAATAAAATGCAAAGATACTAAACTTTCCTTGTTGGACAATCTTCAGCAGTACCTTGATTGCGACGTATCCCGAAAGAAATGCCATCAGAGTCCCACCGGCGATGTGAAGCACACTCTCCGCGCCGAAGCCGTTGAAGACGAGATCTTTCGTCTTGAGCAGCGTTGCTCCCGCGATGACCGGGATGGACAGAAGGAAGGAAAAACGCGCGGCATTTAATGGGGAGATGCGCAAGTACACCGCAGTGCTGATTGTGAATCCGGAACGGGAAATCCCGGGCACGATCGCAATGGCCTGGGCAATGCCGATCATGATCGCCGAAAGGATTCCTACGTTCTTGTTCTCTACGGGTTCGGCGAGTCTCGTCAGGAAGAGGATAAGACCGGTCAGCACGAGCATCACGGAAACCATTTTCGGATCGGTAAATGCGGCCGTAACGGCATCCTCAAAAAGCAAACCGATGACCGCGGCGGGAACCGATCCGACCACGATGGCCAACGCAAGACGGAATTGCTCGTTTTCATCGTAGTATTCCCGACTGAGACGGCCCCCTGTCAGGGCCTTCACAGTCGATTGGATAATTGCGAGAATATCTTTCCACATAACCACCACAACGCTCATCAGTGTGCCGAAATGCACGAACACCTCGAAGGTGATGTCCGTCGACGGAACGACGTCGAGCAAGTGCTCCACGAGCACAAGATGGCCCGAACTGCTGATGGGAAGAAACTCCGTCAATCCTTGAACCAGACCGAGAATGAGCGACTGAAAGAATGTCACGTGACCTTGCTTCTGGAAATGTTTAGAACCACGTGTCGAACAATCGGTTGACTAATAGAGGAACATCACACCGAACTTCAATCCCACGGTGAAGGATTCAAACCTCGCCGTCTGACTCCCCACCGAAGCCACTCGCCCCTCGGGAGTCTTGAACTGTCCCCCGAATATCCATCGCACATCGACGCCAACACTGCCGTAGAACGAATCGTCGAATTTCGTATTTCCCACCGCCTCGAGCTTCAATCCAATCCCTTCTGCGCGAAAGGTTTCCGTGCGGTTCAGACCGTAGAGGGTCTGATCGAATCCTCCGAAGTAGTATCCCACCCCGCCGCCAAGCTTCAACCAGTAACCCTCTCCCGAGATGAGATAGTGTGCAAGCGCTGTGGGCAGATGGACTTCGTACGAAAAATCGGAACGCCCCATTCCTGCACTCCCAACAAGCGAGAACGATTTGATCTGATATCCGTACTCCAGCGCCACCGACCAGTCTGTCGTCACCTGATACTCCGGGACGATCGAAAATTCAGCGACCGCATGGAAATCATCGAGCCGATCCCGAATCGGAGGCAGCGAGGCTGCGTTGATATAGTCTGTCACTGATGAAGCCGCGTGCGCCCCTACCCCCATCCCCAGCGTAATCCCCCTCAGACGCTTTCCGCCTTCCTGAGTTTGTGCCTCCGTGGAAGATCCCAAGGCGACAACGAGAACGCAACCCGCAATGATTCTGTGGAACTTCCTCCTGTGGAACATCGACTACCCCGGCTCTTTCAGGTCTCCCCGGAACTCAGAAATCTTCAAATGGTCTTTCAGGAAATACGTCACCCCAACTATCACAATCAGCACAAATCCCATCTCGTGCGTCGCGACGGAATAGCTCAGGGCCGTGGGCGCATCGACCCGATAGAGTTGTACGAGAGCATAGGTAAGGAACGAATGATACGTTCCGAAGCCTCCGGGAGCAGGAAGAATAAATGCGGCAGTCGAAAAAGTGAGCAGAACAACCGCTCCCCCCAGTCCCACGTCCGATGACGCGATCGTCTCGAATGCAAAGAAGGAGACGTAGAAGGTGAGGACGTAGCAAATCCAGATCCCTATGCTGGTAAGAATGATCATCCCGACGTTTCGCCGGGTTCCGACCACACGGAATCCTGCCGCGAACGCATCAAGGAGATGCTCGTAGCGGTCCTTGATCCGATGGGGAAGCACGCCGCGCAGCCTCTTGAGCACACCGATCAAACTCTCGCTCTTCAGGAAGAGGTAAACAAGGAATACGATGGAGAGAACCGATCCTCCCAGAAACAGAGGACGAAACCGCGCGACATCCGCGAACAGCGCGTCCAGGCCGGACGGATAGAGAAAAAGAACAGCACAGAGGATGAAGAAGAAACTCACCAGATCGAGAATCCGTTCCACGACGATTGTGCCAAGCGCGGAGCTCTTCGAGATCCCTTCGAGTTTTCCCACCACGTACGCTCGGGCGATCTCTCCGGCACGGGGAAGAAGATTGTTCATCATGTACCCGATCATCACGGCTGAAAACAATCTGTGGACGGAGACATTTGCTTTCAGATGGGACAAGAGGTACTTCCAACGCCATGCGCGCACAAGATGACTGACACCGGCGATGAGGAGAAACACGCCGAGCCATCCCACCTTGACCTGCAACAGAGTTACCCAAAGCTCTTCGAGCGGGACATCGCGGAAAGCAAGGTACAGAAAGATTCCCGCGAGAAGGAATCCAACCAATGTGCGAACATAGGAGCGGGATGAGGATGGCATACCGGAGTGCGCGCTACCGGAGGTCCACGATTTCGGTTCCAGCAGGGGGGGTGAAGGCGAACCTGCTGTCGTTGATCTTCGTATTGATCTGGAAATCACTCAGGTGATAGGTCGTCTCTGTTTCATTGGCATCGAGGATCGATATCCGATGCACGATCCATGTCCCGTCTTCAACCCACACCTTGACACTGTTCACGAACGAGCGGTCGTCTTTCGGAACGAGCTTCAGGACAATCAAGGCGATTCCCTTGTCCCGTTCCCTCCCCAGAAGGGTCACGAAGTAGTTTTCGGGCAGATTGATCAGAAACCTTTCGGGAGAAACGGAATTCTGGTTCTCTCTGTACCGATCGATGACGACTTGTCTGTTCACGGGAGAGTATGCCCACACCGTTTGACCGTCCGTCACGATCGTCTGATGTTCCGATTCGATGCGATATTTTCCCGGCTTCTTCATCGCGATGGTTCCGCTGAATTGCTGTTCGATCTGCGAGAATCCAAACTTGACCTTCTGGGTGAACGACGCCGTGGCATTCTCGATCTTCTCAAATCGTTTCTGTATCCGGTCGGTCACATCCTGAACTGACATTTCCTTTTCCTGCCCGAACGCCAGGAAGCCGCAGATTGCCAGTGTCGCGAAACTCACTATGCTGTGCCTCATCGATACTCCTTCAGAATCATTTCCAGTTCCACTTCTGTTTCGACGAGGACCTCACGGGCTTTACTCCCGTCGAACGGGCCTACGATCCCGGCTGCTTCGAGTTCATCGACCAGTCGCGCGGCGCGCGAGTATCCGACTTTGAGTCGCCGTTGAAGCAGTGAAACGGATCCCTGCTGATGCCGCACGATGATCTTTGCCGCTTCTTCGAAGAGATCATCACGGGTGGAACCCCCGGCCATGCCGCTCCCCTTCTTCCGCTCGAACATCGATGGTAGTTGAGCCGGTTGAGAATACCCTTGCTGCGACGCGATGTGGTCGACAATCCGTTCGACTTCATCGGCAGAGAGGAATGCATTCTGGATTCGGATCGGTTTGGGAGAACCGGGGGGAAGGTAGAGCATGTCGCCGCTGCCGAGCAGTTGCTCCGCTCCATTCATATCAAGGATCGTTCGCGAGTCGGTTTTCGACGCAACCTGGTAGGCAATGCGCGCGGAGAAGTTCGCCTTGATGACGCCGGTAATCACATCAACGGATGGACGCTGCGTTGCGAGAACGAGGTGGATTCCGACAGCCCGCGCGAGCTGCGCCAACCTCGCAATCGGTTCCTCCACATCCCGCGCGGCAGTGATCATGAGATCGGCAAGCTCGTCGATGAAGACGATCAGATACGGAAGTTTCCGATGCTTGATGGTTTCCGTATCCTTCAGGCGCCCGCTCTTGAACCGCTCGTTGTAGTCCCCAATGTTGCGCACCGCCGCCGCGGCAAGTCGATCGTACCGCTTCTCCATCTCGAGTTCGACGCTCTTGAGAACCGCCACGGCGTTCGCCGGCGACGTGACGATTTCTTCCTCAATGTCAGGCGACACGGCGAGGAAATGGCTCTTCAGTTTGCTGAACAGGGCAAGCTCGATCTTTTTTGGATCGATCACGACAAACTTGACATCGCTCGGGTGGAGACGATAGATCAAGCTCGCCATGATCGTGTTGATGCCGACGCTCTTTCCCGAACCGGTCGCGCCGGCGATCAGCAGATGCGGCATCTTTGCGAGATCGTCGATATATACCTCGCCGGAGATTGTCTTCCCCAATGCGAGCGGCAAGGCCGCTTTCGAATCCCGAAATTTCGATGTGTTGATCACGCTTCGAAAACGAACGAGGGCGGGATTGTGATTCGGAATCTCAACCCCGACCGTCCCCTTTCCGGGGATGGGGGCGATGATCCGAATTCCTTTGGCCTTCAACGCGAGGGCGATGTCGTCCTCGAGACTTTCGATTCGACTGATCTTGACTCCGCTCGCCGGGACAAGTTCATAGAGCGTGACGACCGGTCCCGGAGTCACCGAGACGCTCTCGATTTCGACATCGAAGTCGGCAAGTTTTGCCCGGAGCAGTTCCGCATTGGCTTCGAGTTCTGCCTTATCCACCTGCTCCGAAACGGAGGAATGTTCGAGAAGATCGAGCGAAGGGGGCACATAATCGATCTCTTCATCTTCCGAAATTTCGGCGATCTGTTCATCCCCCTCTGTTTCTTTTACCCGAATTCCCTTTTTGATGCTCAACGGTACCGAGGGGGGTGAAACCACCTCATCATGATCGTCGAGAGTACCATCCCGGTCTGCGACACCGTCATCAACAAACACCAGTTTCCGTTTCCCTCCATCCGGAGGAGTGATCTCTTTTGCCGTCCGCGGTCGTTGAATCGGAGGGGACTGAAGCTTCTCCTTCGGTGGCGGGAGTTCTTCACCGCTCTCCTTGATTTCGATACCCCTTGCCTTCGTCTGTATCTTCGCGCTTCTCCATGCGACCCACCAATCGCCGACGGCGTTCCACGCACGGGAAATCCATTCCCCGACGATTCTCATCCAGTCGCGCATCCTGTCGATCGTTTTCTGAATATCGAGGTCGACGAGGAGAATCAGTACCAAGGCAAGAGATCCCACCAGCGCAATCAGAGATCCGCTGACTCCGATGAGCTTCTGCAGAACGCTGGAGACAAAATCACCGACAACGCCACTCCATTCCGGTGAGATCGAATCGATGCCGACACCAAGTCGCAACAAGCCGAAGATCCCCGAAGTGAGCAGGGCAAGCGCCACGAAATAGCTTGAGAGGATGACAAGCTTCTGAACATCCTTCTGTCTGAGGAGAATAACGGACCACAAGAGCCCGAGGAAGGGAAGCACGAGAATCGAATACCCGATCGTCGCATTGATCAACCAGTTCGAGATGATGGCGCCAAGGAGGCCGAGAAGATTCTGGGTCTGGTGGGCACGGAGTTGGATGCCTTCATCGTTCGTGAAGACCTTCCAGAGGTCGCCCAGGGGAAGATCTCCGCTCGCCTGATCCTCAGGCGCGTACGAGAAGAGGCTGAGAAGCAGCATGATGGACAGGAGGATTCCGACCAAGCATGCAATTTGCTTCTTCTGACTCTTTTTCTTCCGCGACGACGTATTGTTCTTTGCCGCGTCCATGGGTCTTGTCCGGCGGGTTAGGGAGATGGTTTCGCTGCGTTTGGCGCACCGTCGTCGGATTCGGTCATTTCTCGCTTGAGTCGAACGTTGTTCCCGGTCCAGATCGGGAGGACAGGAACTGAATCGACCGCGCCGCAGGTTTTGAGGTCTTCTTTGAATCCGATTTCAATGAGGTACTTCCCGTGCTCCGAATTCTTGAGCATCCTCGGAATCGACCGACCCAGGCTCCTGAACAGCTTCCGAGCAGCAAGCGCAGCGTCCGTCGTTTCGACAGAGGGATTCTTCGACTCGAGGAGCCGATCGATGATCATCCCTGCGCAGACAGTATCCTCGAGGCTGAACCCGCCGACAACGGGCGAACGTCCGGCACACAGGATCAGAAAATCTTCGTTGAGCTCCTGAAGAAACTCGACCACCTTTGAGACGTTGTTGAATCCCCCCACAACCATTTTGCGCGCATGGCGTCCCTTCACGAGGGCCACCGACCCATTGGTGGAACAAAAGATAATGGACTTCCCCTTCACATTTGCCTCACTGTATTCCGATGGGGAATTTCCCAGATTGAAACCCTGGATCATCCTCCCGTTTCGCTCTCCCCCCCGAAGAGTGACATCCCCGAACAGCGTTCCTGAAACTTTTGCGGCATTCTCAATGGTCGCGACCGGGATGATTTCCCGTGCTCCATTATGGAGCGCGTGCACGATCGACGAACTTGACCGCAGGACATCGACCATCACGAGGTTCTTATCGCGAACCTGAAGTTCATCCAGTTGCAGCGCCGAAAACGTGACATCTGCCTTCATGTACTCTCCTGTTATCACTTTTTCACAAAGGGCGGCTTGACGATCGTGGCACCAACCATCTTTCCACGAATGTCGACGAAAATCTTCTCGCCGACACGGGCACGATCCGGGTGAACATATCCCATCCCGATCGGCTGCTGGAGCACGGGCGAAAAAGTGCCGCTCGTCACATGTCCGATCCGGACGCCGCCCGAGAAAATTCCATAGCCGTGACGCGGCACCGATTTGCCTTCACCCACGAAGCCGACGAGGAGTTTCTGCAATCCGGCTGACCGTGCCGCAACAATCGCCTCCCTGCCAATGAAGCCGCCCTTTTCGAGCTTCGTGATCCAGCCAAGTCCTGCTTCCAACGGATTCGTCGTTAAATCAATGTCGTTTCCATACAGACAGAACCCCATCTCCAGTCGAAGCGTGTCTCGTGCGCCCAATCCGACGGGGGCAATGCCGAAATCTTTGCCCGCATCAACGATGGCATCCCAGACCTTCACGCCGATGTCTGCATTCCCACGGATATACAGCTCGAACCCGATCTCTCCTGTGTATCCTGTCCGGGACACGAGGACCGGAACTCCGGCAATTTTCGTCTGGGTCCACGCATAGTACGCCAGGTCGCTTAATCCGGTCGCACTGATTGTTGACAACGTCTCGAGAGCCTTCGGGCCTTGAACGGCGAGCAGGATCGTCTCTTCGCTTTCATCTTCGATTTCGACGTCGCCGTTTGCATGGTCCCGAATCCATAAAAGATCCTTTTCTGCGTTCGCGGCATTCACCACCATCATGTATGAATCGCCAAGATGGTACAGGAGGAGATCATCGATCATGCCCCCGTCCTCGTAACACATTGCCGTGTATTGGACACGCCCTGGGTCGAGCCTCGAAACATCGTTGATCGTCACACGCTGGAGAAATGCCGTCGCATCGCTGCCGCGAATCCGAAACTCCCCCATGTGCGAAACATCGAACAGGCCTACGGCATTTCGCACCGCGAGGTGCTCCTGGACAATACCGCCCGGATACTGGACCGGCATCTCGAATCCTGCAAACGGGACGATCCGCGCACCAAGCGCAACATGCTTTTCAAAGAGCGGCGTACGCTTCATCGATTCCATCGGCGCCCGCAGTTACTTCGACTTCTCAAACTTTTTCCAATCATCGAGAAACTTCTCGAGTCCCGAGTCCGTGAGTGGATGCTTGACCAGCTGCTGAATGACCTTGAACGGAATCGTGCAGACATCCGCGCCGATGAGAGCGGCCTCGACCACGTGCACCGGATGACGGATACTGGCGACCAGAACCTGCGTCTCGAAGTTGTAGTTGCGGTAGATCGTCACGACCTGTTCGATCAGCTGCATTCCTTCCTGACTGATGTCATCCAATCGCCCGATGAAGGGGCTGATGAAATACGCACCGGCTTTCGCGGCCAGGAGAGCCTGATTCGCGGAAAAGCAGAGCGTCACGTTCGTTCGGATTCCCTCCTCCTTCAGCGCTTTCGTCGCCTTCAATCCGTCGACGATGAGGGGAACTTTGATCACTATGTTCTTATGGATCTTCGCGAGCTCACGCCCTTCTTTCATCATTCCGTTGAAATCCGTCGAGACTACTTCGGCACTGACCGGGCCATCCACGACGGCGCAGATCTCTTCGAGGAGCTGACGGAATGGCTTCCCTTCCTTGGCAACGAGGCTGGGATTGGTGGTCACACCGTCCAGAATCCCCATGCTGGCGGCTTCGCGAATTTCCTGAATGTTGGCAGTATCGATAAAGAACTTCATGGACGATTTCCTTTGCTAGGCTTCGAATTGTTGCGTGATATCTTTTTTCTGTTTCACCGACATGAACCGGAATTCATCCACCGGAACAGATTTGTCGGGAATGAGCTTGATTCGAACAAAGAACTTGAATCTCATGCGCGTCAGTCGTGAGATCGTGCCGTGGGTCAGGAACTCTGCGATGCTCGGATGAACTCGCAGCTCCAAGCGGAATTCTTTTGATTCGGATTTGAAACGGCGGATCCATCGTTCGATGTGATTGATGGTCGTTCGTTTCGATTGCACAAGCCCGGTCCCTCCGCACGTCGGGCACGCCTCGCTGAAGCTGAGCATGACGTTCTGCCGAATGCGCTGACGGGTCATTTGAATCAGGCCGAACTCCGTCATTGGAAGTACCGTGACCTTGGCCCTCTCGCGCTTGAGCTCTTTCCGAATTTCGTCGTACAGTTTCTTCCGGTTCTTCTCTTCCTCCAAATCGATGAAGTCAATCACAATGATGCCACCCACATCACGAAGCCGGATTTGCCGGCAGATCTCGCGTGCGGCTTCGAGATTCGTCCGCAGAGAATTCATCTCCTGGTCTTTCTTCGCCGCGTATCTCCCGCTGTTGACATCGATTACCGTCATCGCTTCGGTCTTTTCGATGTAGATGTATCCTCCGCTCTTGAGCCAGACCTTCGGTTGCATGAGATTCTGAATGTCCTTCTCGATCCCATATTTGTCGAAGATCGGTTCTCTGTCCCGATATTGTTCGGTGCGGCCCAGCATATCCGGAGAGATCCATTGCAGATACGAGCGAATCTCTTTGAACAGCTTCTTGTCATCAACGACCAACTGTTCGACATCTGCCGAGAGGAGATCGCGAATAACACTCGCCTTGGTGTCCATATCCTTGTAAATCAGCGTGGGGGCTTCCTCGTTCTTTACCCCTTTCTCGATGCTGCGCCACACGCGAATGAGTTCATCGAGATCCTCCTTGACCAGATCTTCCCCTTTCCCATCCGCGACGGTGCGAATGATCGTGCCGAACCCTTCCGGCAGCATCCCGCGGACAATCTTTCGGAGCCGGCGTCGTTCCTTGAAGTTGCTGAGCTTCTTGGAGACTCCGACTTTTCCGTCAAAGGGGAGAAGAACCAGGAATCTTCCGGCGAGTGAAATCTGCGACGTGACACGCACCCCCTTCTTCCCCACCGGCTCTTTGATGACCTGGACGAGGATTTCCTGTCCTTTTTGAAGATCGACGGTGCGGGTCCGGCGGGATTCAGACTCCTTGCCTCCCCGCTCGCCGTTCCTCCGCTCGGGAGCTTTGTTCGCTTGGGGGGTGGCCGATGAGGCGAGTTTGGATTCTGTATCCTCGTCGTCATCCTCCTCGTCAAACATCGCATTGTATTCCGAGAGGGAATCGCCGATGTCGGAGAAATGGAGGAAGGCGTCTTGTTGGAGGCCAATATCGATGAACGCAGCTCGGATCCCGGGCATCACCTTGGCGACTTTGCCAAGGTAGATGTCGCCGACCATCCGTTCTTTACCGGGAGATTCGACAAACAGTTCGGCGAGGCGCCGATCTTCGAGGATGGCGATACGATGTTCGTTCGCCGTAGAGTTGATGATGATTTCTTTCTTCATAGGGACACACTTTCCCATTCAGCATGAGCGCGAGCGACCCCAAACGCACCGCCTTCCATCGAACTGGAAGTTGTCCCGAAACCATCGGTACGGCGACGGGAGGATACCACAAACCTTTGGAGGGTCTTTCGTTCTTAAAGAGAACCACCGCGAGACTCTCGACGAGACGAAGTATGGATTGCAGGATCAGCATTCGCGCAAAAATCGGTTTTTGATTTAGTGGTTCGTCTCATGTCCCGGACGGGACGGCCGACGACCAAGGCCATTGAACTTCAGGACATCCCTGTTGCGACAAAAACAAAAGAGGTCAAGCTACCCTGTGTCACACAAAACTCATTGCCGACCGTTGCTTCCTTCCGGACCTGGCGGAGTTGAGCACTGCTTTGTTGCACAGGACTTGACCTCAGAACACAATCCCTGGACTCAGACAAGTATGAAACGCTTTCCGAAAATGATACTCCGTGTCTTTTCCCTGCCTGCAGCATCTTGGATGGATTTCAGGAGGGTCCACCACACGGTTCCACTGGCCAGCATGACGCTGGTGCTGACGTGGAGCTGATCGGATTCGAACCGACGACCCCTTCGTTGCGAACGAAGTGCTCTCCCAGCTGAGCTACAGCCCCAATTCGTAGAGAGATGCCCAATCTCTTGGCTATGAATTGCTTAGAAGATAATGATAAAGCCAAACAAAAACAATCCGGCTCAGTCAGCTTTTTTTTCAGTGGATTCCCTGTCTCCTCCCGATTGAATCTCCTCAAAGATTTCCCTATGATGACGCAAAAACTGGAGTGAATTGTGAGCAGCCATCGTTCGGAAAATGCGTTTCTCCGTTTTCTTGAAATCGTCCGTAGAGTTCGAACCGAGTGCCCCTGGGACCGGGATCAGACCCATCAGAGTATCCGGCATAGTCTGATCGAGGAGGCGTACGAAGTCATCGAGTCGATCGACAACAACGATTTACAGCAGCTGAAAGAGGAACTCGGAGACCTGATGCTCCACGTCGTGCTTCATGCGGTGATGGCCGAGGAGAAGAACGCGTTCACGATCGACGACGTGATGACCGCCATTTCGGACAAACTGATCCGCCGCCACCCTCACGTGTTTGGCGGGACAGTTGAGGCCGGAACCCCCCACCAGGTCAAAGCGAACTGGGAGCGCATCAAACTGGATGAGGGGAGAGAGTCTCTGGTGGATGGCGTTCCCAGAGAACTTCCCGCACTGCTCAGAGCATTGCGGATTCAGGAAAAAGCGTCGAAAGTCGGGTTCGATTGGAAGAAAAAGGAAGATGTGTGGATGAAAATAGAAGAAGAAATCGGGGAATTCCGACGCGCCGAGGCCTCCGAAGAAGCCGGGGCAATCGAAGAGGAATTGGGCGACTTTCTGTTTGCTCTCGTGAACTATGCGCGGTTTCTCGCCATCAATCCAGAGTTCGCTCTCAACAAATCGACGGAAAAGTTCATCCACCGATTCAAGAAAATCGAGGGGGAGCTGAAGAGGACGGGGAAGGATGTGCGGAATGCCACGCTCGAAGAAATGGATGCGCTCTGGAACAGCCACAAGGAACGAAAATAATCCCTACTTCTCGTTTTCCGATTCTCGTCTCTCACCCGAACCGTTCGTCACGTGGAATCGGTCGTATGCGTCGATGATATCCTTGACCAGCCTATGTCTCACAACATCGTTTCGATCGAAATAGACGAATTCCACCCCCTTGATCTGCTTTAATACCTCCCGTATTTGAACAAGCCCTGATGTCGTCTTCTGAGGAAGGTCGATCTGCGTAATGTCGCCGGTAATGACCGATTTTGAATTCACACCAAGTCGCGTGAGGAACATCTTCATCTGGAGCGCTGTGGCATTCTGTGCTTCATCAAGGATTACGAAAGCATTGTGCAACGTTCTTCCCCTCATGTACGCAAGGGGGACAATCTCGATGATGCGCTTTTCGATGTATGAACGGAGTTTGTCGGATGTCAACATGTCATCCAGCGCGTCGTACAGCGGTCGCAGATATGGATCGACCTTTTCGCGCAGATCACCCGGGAGGAAGCCCAGACTTTCACCGGCCTCGACAGCCGGACGGCAGAGGACGATCTTCGTGACGTCACGGTTCTTGAGCGCCGCCACGGCCATTGCGACCGCGAGGTACGTTTTTCCCGTCCCCGCCGGACCGATCGCGAACACGATATCGTTTTTCCTCATCGCCTGCAGGTAGTTTCGCTGACCCGGCGTGTGGGCTTTGATGATCCCGGATTTCGTGAAGAGAATTGCCTGCTCGGCTTCCTCGCTTCCCACCTCTGCGGGGAGATCATGCTGATTCCCGTTGACAGCGACAAGATCCACGACGGTACCGACATCCGCGGCGGTCAGATTTCCGTTCTTGTTGAGAATGTAGATCAGTTCTTTGAAGACTTTTTCAAGTCTTCCAACCTCTCCCATCGAGCCACGCAGGGTGATTTGATCACCCCGTACGGTGATGGAGGCATCGAACCGTTCTTCGATCATCTGCAGGTTTGCATCATTGAAACCGAGAAGATGAACGGTATCAACGCCTGTCAATTGGATCTTTTTCTCAACCAAACGATTGTCTCCCTACGTTGATCAGCGCACAAAACAAAACGCCCTTGAGACCCACCGAGGAGTCCCACGGGCGTTTGCCATTCTCTGATAAAAGTTCACGTTGGACGTCTTGGACGAACACTCCTACTGAGCTGGGCCCTGCTTCTGCTGCCAGTACGAGCGCTCAGCGGCCTTTTCTTCTCTGGTCAACGGGGCCTTCGGTGGAATCTTCAGCTTCTGACCAGGCCGGATGATATCTGCGTCTTTAATCTGATCGCGGTTGGCTTGCCAGATTTTTGGCCACAGAAACGCGTTGCTGTAGATCGTCGGCTTCTTGGCAATGTTCCAGAGGCAATCTCGATCACGCGCCCACGTCCCGACCGTGTATGTCTGCGTCAACTGGCCGGATTCGATGAGCTGCTGCAGATTGCGGCGGAGGGCATCCAGCCGACCCTGCGCATCGTTGAGGCGGTTATGGTATTTCGTCAGTGCGGAGAGCTTGTTCTTCCGCGCCTCGTCGATCCAGGACTGGACCGTATCGAATTCACCCCGACGACTGTAGAGATCTTGATTCGAGAGTTTGGAAAGTTCGTTGATCCGACCATCGATCTTGGCCAGTTCGGCCTCGAAGGCGGCAATTGCTTCGGGCGTTCCACCGACCATCGCCATCAACTCATCCTGACACTTCTTCACGGCAGCTTGCTTGTCGGTATTCTGTTTCTGGAGGTCGGCTGTCTCTTTCTGGAGCGCGGTCAGTTTGTTCGTTAGATCGTTCTTCTTCGCGGTGAGGGAGGTAATCTCCTGTTGCCACTGTTCTTTTGTCATTTCCTGCGCGAAGCCTGCCGGGACCACAAGGAGGACTATCACAGCGAGAAGTGCAATTCGTGAAATCACAGTCATGGTTCTAATCTCCTAGTTAGTGCTGCTGGTTACTTTCCCTTAAGCCGTTCTGCGACAGCCGCCTTCTCCTTCGCGCATTCGTCCAACTGCGCATTCTTATCGGCAATCGCTTTGAGCAGAGCAGCCTTCTCGGCCTCTCGAGCGGCGACTTCTTTTTCGAGCGATGCGACTTCTGCCCGGAGAGCTTCCAGCTGTCTCATCTCCGCTTCACTCGGCTTGCTGGAGCATCCCGCCAGGATCATCCCGGCCATTGCCGCTGCCGTGACTGTGAGAGCGAGCGATTTCTTCATGCGAACTTCTCCTCTGTTTGATATGATCGATGAATCGTTTTTCCAAAAATCCCCAATCCAACACGAATCCATGATACAGAGACAACCCAAAAAAGTCAAGTCCATTGCGTCGGATTTCCACTGAATCCGACGATTTCGCCCCCCCGCCGTCCCTCTTCATGATTCTCATCACGCAGATCAACGACCGCCATGGATCCCCTATAGAAGTCCCCTTTCCGCAAAACTGACATACCGCGAACCGGCGATGATGATATGATCGTGTACCGGGATCCCGAGGATCCTCCCCGACTCCACCAGCTGACGCGTGATCGTGATGTCTTCCTGGCTCGGCTCGGCATTCCCGCTCGGGTGGTTGTGCATGAAGACGACTGCCGCGGCCTTCTCCTTGAGAGCCTCGTGAAAACATTCGCGAGGATGAACAAGCGACGTGTTCAGCGTGCCGACGGTTACCCGGAGCGCTTTGAGGAGTTTGTTTGATGAGGAGAGAAGCAGCACCCAAAATTCTTCATGCATCAGATCGGTCAACTTCGGGAGAAACCAATGCACGACGTCTTCCGGACTGCTTATCGTCGGCAGTTTGGCCGTATCGTCCGGCGGGATTCGGCGATGGAGTTCAAATGCCGCGACGATCGTCGCCGCGCGCGCAGGTCCAATCCCTCTCCGGGTGAGATCGGAGACGTTCATTCGGGCCAATTCTCTCAGTGACCGTGTTTCTGAGAGGAGTTTCTTGGCAACATCGACCGCGGTGGCGCCGCGAGTTCCGGTGCGAATCAGAATGGCGAGAAGTTCTGCCTCGGTAAGGGAATTCGCGCCATGCCGCGACAATTTTTCGCGGGGCCGCTCCCCTTCCGGCCAGTCTCTGATCTTCGTGTGGTAGTATGAACCTTCCTTGATGGATCTCCCCTGTTTCCCCTGTTCCATGCCTGGTCAGTCCTATTGTGAAGGATTGCCTCCTGCAAGATCGACTTCGCCGATCTTTCGGATTGTGCGATTCTTGTATTGCAGAATTGTCAGATAGGAGTTTACCCGCTTCTCGCCAAGCGTGATGATCGAATGCACCCCCGTGAATCTACGTTGGGACGCCATCGCAGCGGCGAGCGATGGTCGAGTACCGGCCCCCGATCCGATTCCCTGGAGGACAAATCGCATTGCATCGTAACTGAACAATGTATGAGGTATCAACGTACTCCCAAAATCTCTCTGGTACCGCCGGAAAAGCGACTTGTACGTTTCGCTCTCCTCGTCGATGTAGTAGTCGCTGGAAAACACAACTCCTTCAACGTATTGTCGATTGTATTCAAGTTCCCCGAGATCGTACCAGTCCCCCGTCCCAAGGTATTGCGTTTGGAAGTTGAAGTACCGCAATTGTGAGGAGACTATTCCGATCTCATCGGCATTCGATATGGGAAGAAAGATCGCGTCGATCGTTTTGACTGGGAGGCCGAGGCTGTCGATATTTGCATCAACTCTGTGCACGGGAATCTTCAGTGAATCTGCAACCCTCTTTCCATCGAATCCGAAAAGCCGCCGCACCGACACCGTCGCTTCGCGTTCAACCAGCGAATCCAGCAATCGAGGTGGAACACCCCATTTCAACATGCCGATGAGGTGATTGTTGGTCAGCTTCTTGGCAAAATCGATGTAATAGTCCTCGAGTCGTTCCATCGCCTTCTGGCGCATCATCATCAGCTGACTGCGCAGATCGGTTGCACCGGCTGGATACCACTGCTGATCGACAACCTCGCCGCCCAGCTGACTCACCTCATCCACAAATGCATCTGCCATTGCTTTGTTCGCCGGCGATCCCGAAACCGGGGCCAGCACGGCAAACGTGCGGGAGCCAAGTGTCTGGAACGCGTAGCGCGCCATCGCGCGGCCCCGGACGTCGTAGTCGGGATTCAGCTGATACACAAAGCTTCCAACATTCGCTATCCCATTCGACGTCGCTGTCGGCGAAACGATCGGGACTCCAAGGGCATTGGCAATCCCTGCAGCGGTGAATGTCTCTGCGCTGAAGAACGGACCGACGATCGCGGCGATGCTCGCATCCATGCACAACTCGGTAACTTCGCGGGCCGCCTTTCCCGGATCGCGCTCGGAATCGCGGACATCCAATTCAACGCGCGGAAAATTCGTCTTGTTGTATTCGTCAACCGCGAGTTTCACACCGGAGAGAACTTGCGCCCCCAGTTCCTTGGCCGCCGGATTGTCTACGTGCAGCATCAGGGGAAGAATCACTCCCACGCGCACCACGTCGCCCGTCTCCATCCTCTCGAGAAGCCGCTTCGCCTCATCGAGATGTTTCGTCCGCGGCGGAAGCCCCGTCAGCGAGCGGAGGAGGGAACGCGCTTCCTGAATCTCTCCCGACCGATAGAGCCGTTCGGACAACCGCATCGAAATCATCACTCTCATTTCGTCCGAGCGCACCTCTCCCAGCAGAATCTGCAGCTCTGCGATCGAGAGATAGGCCAGGACCGTGCCGCCGAGCAGTTCTTCACTCCGGTTGCGGACCTCGGGATCACCCGACTGCTGACGCACCAAGAGAAACGCCATCGCTGCGTCGTCATACCGTGCCGTGCGCAAATAGTTGAGGCCGAGCGTATAGAATGCATCGCCGACGTAGAGGGACCCCGGAAAGCTATCGACGAGATGTTTCAGGAGGCGGATGGATTCCCGGAAGTTTCCAAGCCGGTACTGTGCCTTTCCCGCCATCACATAGGCCCCGGTGATCCGATGTCCGGTCGGGTACTCCCTGATGGCTTGCATGTACAGCGCAAGGGCTTTTTCGTAGTCACCCGCTTCGAATGCCTTCATCCCGTCTCCAAAGGCCGCTTCCATTTCTGCATGATAGACGACGCGATCCTGCCGTGCGGACGAGGCGGACACACACAGCACCAGAAGCACAAATGACAAGAGGGTGAATCTCATGTTCGTATGCATCGATCAGCGCAACGTCCTCTGTCCAACGATGTTGAGCTTCCCCTGTCGAGCCCTCTCGTTTGCGGGATCAAGTTCAAGGGCGCGATCAAAGAAATCCTCTGCTTGTTCGAGTTCATTGACACGGAGCAACAGCGTACCATAACTTGCGATGGCTTCGCTTGAGCGAGGACTGAGCTCGATGGCGCGGCGCAGCGGTCGTTCCGCTTCGGGAATTCGTCCAAGTGCCAGCAACGCTTCGCCGGAATTCAGCCAGCCGCTCGGGTCATTCGGATTCAGCTCGACGGCTTTTGTCAACTCCCTCAGGGCCGCATCCCACTCTCCTCTTCCCATGAGCGCCATTCCGAGCCAATAGCATGCCAGCCATCGGGAAGGGTAGTCGGTCGTCACCTTTCGGAGAACGCGGATGGCCTCTTCGGATGCATTGCGCCGCGTCAGCAACTCACCAAGCAATTCGCCGGCACCAAGGAATTCCGGATCGAGCTGGAATACTCTCTGAAGGTGGGATTCTGCCAATCGGTGCTTCTGCAGGCGCCAGTACGCGACCCCAATATTGAAATGAAGGTGTGAGCGGAAGATCTTCGACAGTGTTCGTTCGACAGGAAGAAGTCTCCGAAAGTACAGCAGCGAACGTGCGAAGTGCTCGCGCCTCAGCTCCAGCAGCCCATGATAGAAGTGCATCTCTCGGGAGTCTTTGAATTGTTCCAGAGCTTTCTGCAGTGTACGCTCCGCTGCGTCGAACTGCTTCAATTCGCCCTGAACGTGCGACAGGCGGAGCCATGCGATCTGCACCGACGGGTCGGTCATGAGGATCCGATGGTACACCTGAGATGCGTGGAGAAACTTCCCCTCGGCGTAGAACGTCTCTGCCTGTTCGAGCAAACCCGGAATGGACATACGGTCGGTCATCAATGCATGAAGGTAGCGATCGACGGAACGAAAAGCAATCAGAAATCTCGACGCAACGACGCGAGACCGGTCGCGATTCCAAATGCGGTAAAGAGTGAGGAAAAGACTGCGACCAACACGACACCCAGGAAGAACCATTGAGGTGAAAACGTCATGGACTTCCAGAGCGCCTCAAAGTACAACGACACCGGGAACAGAAGACTGATCATGGCAAGCAGGAGAAAGACAAGATTGAGGAGAAACGTCAACGTTGCCCCCTGCGAGGACGCAACGCGGATGGGATTCTTTTCCCCGTAGTTCGCGAAATAGCTGCCGAGCCCGAGGTTCACCGAAACAATCCCAACGACAAGGAGAAGCGTGCTCACGAGCCCGAACAGCATGAGCGAGAGGTCGTGTCTCACAATCCTCATGAACGGGAGATTCGAAAAAAATGCCACACTTGTCCCGAGCAGCGCGACGACCGCAACCGCGACCGTAATCTTGAAGAAGAAGAGACGCCGCGAACGCAACGGAGCACTTCTGATCAGCCACATGGTCTTCCCTTCCAGACTGATCATCGGGAAGACGAATCGAAGTGCGAGGGAGGCTACCAGGAACCCGCCGAACGCAAAGAGGACGAGGTAGATGAACGCAGGCAGATCGGGCACGTCGAATCGGAATCTTAACCTCCGAACGCTCATGATAAACAACCCAATCAGCACAACCATGACCGTGAGATGAATCCATTGGCTCGGATCGCGAAAGAATTGGAAATACTCCCTCTTCACAAGCGATTCGATCTGCGTCGAAAAGAGCGAGGCACGGCGAAAATCGAGAAAATGAAGGCGGTTCCCTTGGCTCTCATGCGCCGCCTTCGCACGAGGTTGAGCGATGATCCAGCTTCGGTAAAAGAACCTCTGCCCAAGCACAACGACAAAGATGAAAGCCGCGGCGGTCACAAGCAGAAGCAGTCCGGCGAACGGCAGGGCTCGCCAGAACTCGCCAATCGCCAGAAAATAGAGAAACTCGGACACCCAGTGGTTCGGCAGAAACCTGGAGAACATCGGATCAAGGTGCGCAAAATGGAGATTGACATTCGGGTAGTATTGGAATACCTCTTCGACGAGCTTGATCGGATTGGTGAATTTGAAGAAGAGATAGATCCCCACAAGATAGAGCCCTGCGAGTGCCGCCATGACTCTGCGGAATCCCCACCGACCGGCGATTTTGATGATCGCCATGAGAACCATCACCGCCAGCGAGGCTGAGAGAAACATGAACGGAATCAGGACAAGTCCCAGCAGAACCCCGATCATGACCCATGAATATCCGAAATACGCTCCGTACCCTCCCAGCACGGCGAGCGCAACGAGGAAAAGCGTTGTTGAACTGTAGAGGAAGTTGTCGAAGAACTTCAGGATGAAAATGTTGCTGTACGGAATGGGATGGGTGAGCAGATAGCGAACCTCCGCGGAGCGGTAGAGTGTCGCATACGAAACGATGATGTTGCCCAGGTTGACCGCAACGAAGAACACGAACAACATCATGGAGATGAACCGATGGTACAGAAACAGCCCGGTCTTCGTCTTTTCGAGCACAAACTGCGTCAACTCATGAGCAAACAGGAACGTCACAACGGCAAATCCGCCGAACACAAAAAGAGATGCGATCCCGCGCACCATCGGGACGGGACGAAAATCAAATGTCGTCTTGGCAAACGAAAGGACTTTGAACTGGAGTATGTGCGTGAGCAGTCGCATGCCCTATTTCGTCAGTTCAAGGAAGAACGACTCGAGATTCCCATCCTGGCCGGATTTGAAGTCCAGAAACTTTTCTTGGCGATCGGCGAAGATCAACCGCCCATCCTTGATGATGCCGATCCGATCACAGAGTTCTTCGGCAATCTGAAGACTGTGCGTCGACATGAAGACCGTCACGCCCACACGCGTCTTTCGCTTGAGGACATCCTTGACGATCTTCGCGCTTCGGGGATCGAGTCCGATCATCGGCTCATCGATGATGATCGTCTTCGGACCGTGCAGCAGTGCCGCACAGATGGTGATGCGCTGGCTCATGCCTTGAGAGTATTCCTCCGTCCGCTTGTCAATCCAGCTGCCGACTTCAAATTCATCGATGAGTTCGGCGATCCTCTCTGTCACCGCCGATTTCTTCATGTGATACAATCCTCCGACAAAATAGAGGAACTCTCTTCCCGTCAGCTTGTCGTACAAGAAGGGTTGATCGGGGATGTACGCAAGTGTGCGCTTGGCTTCAAGCGGATGAGTCTGGGTGTCGTGTCCGTTCACAAGAATGCTTCCGCTGGTCGGCGTGTACAAGCCCGCGATCATTTTGATGGTCGTGGTCTTCCCCGCACCGTTCGGCCCAAGAAATCCAAAATACTCCCCGTCGGGAACGGTAAGGGTCACATCGTCGACGGCGGTGAAATCACCGAACTTCTTCGTCACATGTTTCAAGTCTATCATCGCATACCCTCTTTTGCGAGACTTCCACACTCCAGAATCAATGTCGCTATTCCCATTCGATCGTCGCCGGCGGTTTTGAACTGATGTCGTAAACGACGCGATTGATCCCCTTGAGTTCGTTGGTGATTCGACTGGAGACGACCGCAAGGACGTCGTTCGGGATGTGCGCCCAATCCGCTGTCATCCCATCGACGCTCGTAACCGCACGAAGCGCGATCGTCGATTCATATGTGCGGCTGTCTCCCATAACGCCGACCGAACTCACCGGGAGAAGAACGGCAAAGGCCTGCCAGATGTTGTCGTACAAGCCCGCGTTCCGAATCTCCTGAATGAAAATCTCGTCTGCTTCCCGAAGCATCTGAAGCTTATCGCTCGTCACATCACCGAGAATGCGGACGGCAAGACCCGGTCCGGGAAAGGGGTGGCGTGAAACAACTCCTTCCGGAAGACCGAGCCGCCGACCAACTTCCCGCACCTCATCTTTGAAGAGTTCCCGAAACGGCTCAAGGAGCTGGAAATTCATTTTTTCCGGCAAGCCCCCGACGTTGTGATGCGTCTTGATGGTCACCGACGGCCCCTTGAAGGAAACCGATTCAATGACGTCAGGATAAAGCGTTCCCTGGGCGAGGTATTCGAAGCGGGCCTTGGTTTCCAGACTCTGTTCGAGCTTTCGCGATTCTTCGTCGAACACGTCGATGAAGGTCTTCCCGATGATCTTTCTCTTCTGCTCCGGATCAACCACACCCTTCAGTCGGGAGAGGAAAACACCGGAGGCGTCGACATGCGTGAGGGGAAGTTGAAAGGAGTTGCGAAACATCGCAACAACATCGCGACTCTCATCTTTCCGCATGAGCCCGTTGTCGATATGGAGGCAGTGTAACTGAGCTCCGACGGCTCGATGAATGAGAATCGCGACGACCGAGGAATCGACTCCGCCGCTCAATGCGCAGAGCACATGACTCTTTCCGACTCTTTCCCGGATGTCTCTGATTGATTTTTCGATGAACGCTGCGGGAGTCCAATCACCTGTTGCCCCGCATACGCGGAAGACGAAATTCGAGAGAATCGTTTTTCCTTCAGCAGTGTGCACCACCTCAGGATGAAACTGGACGCCGAAAATCTTCTTCTCGCTGTTCCGGATGGAGCAGATCGGAGAATTCTCCGTGTGGGCGATCGGTTCAAAATCCCGCGGAAGCGTCGCCAGGGCATCGCCATGGCTCATCCACACCGTCGTCGAGGGACCGATGCCGTGGAAAAGATCTGCGTGGTCGTCGATGTTCAGCTCGGCGCGACCGTACTCTCGTCTCGCTGACGCATCCACCTGGCCTCCAAGCCCGTGCGCGATCAGTTGGAGCCCGTAGCAGATGCCGAGGATGGGGATTTGCAGATCAAAGATCTCTTTGGAAAGCTGAGGAGCAGTCCGTTCATACACACTGGAGGGACCCCCGGAAAGGACAATCCCGACGGGACGCATCGCCCGTACCTTCTCGAGCGGAAAGTTGAAGGGTTGAATTTCGGAATAGACTCCGAGTTCGCGAATTCTCCGGGCAATGAGTTGCGTGTACTGGGAGCCGAAATCGAGGATGAGGAAAGTCTCAGAATGCGTCATACGGCAGAAATATATCAAAATCTGTTGGGCGATCCAAAATCACGGCCGCAAGGTTACGGTCAGCGATCTGTTGTCAATGGCCGCGACGTCGGCGGAGAGTTTCTCAGGCATGTCCAATTGAGCGCCTTCAACAAACTTCTCGTACTCGACAACCGAGCCGAATAGGGACAAGATGTCCGATGGTTCTACAGACCCAAATCCTCCAAAACCAAGATAATTTTGATAGCTGCTGTACTTCCACCTGCGACAGCGGTCCACCAGTGACGGTTCGACGGGATTTCGGTGGATATATCTTGTCAACCAGATGAGATATTCGTTGCTGTTAACAAGTCTTATCTTGTATTTGGACTCAAAGAGATGTCCGGTGGAGTCCCGTTGTCGATTGATCGCTTTTGCATATCCATTACACATCTTCCCCATGAGTTCGGAGATTCCCTCCGGCTTCAGTCGCTTGAGGAGGAAATGTAAGTGGGTCGGCTTCAGTCAGAAACAGTCGATCTACACGCGGTATTCCTCCGATGCAGCCGGCACCGTCGTGAGGAAGTAATCGTAGTTGCGGGGTGAATCAAAGATCTTGCTTTTTCTGACCCCTCGATTGTAGACATGGAAAAAGGCATTAGTCAACTGCCTGAACTGCGTCTTGTGTGACATAGATCCCCCTTTGCAGGCTGACCGTCACCTCTGAGGTGACGGTCAGCTGTGTAGCGTTGAATGTAGGCGTCAACGTCAAACTTCCGCTTGCATCCGGCGAAGTTCATGTATCGAACCTTGCCGAACACCGGCCGTTCTCCCCATGCTTGATCATGCACTCCACCGATGCTCCACGCGGCCCCAACATACCCGTTTGGATCTCGACCATCCAATTCATAGCGGTCGTTGAGATAGATCGTGACGGCGAGGGCTTCCTCCGGAGATGAGGTCCATTCGAGTATCTTCTTCGCCCAGTACATCCTCATAAAGCCATGCATCTTCCCCGTTGTGATCATCTGCGTCTGCGCGGCATTCCACAGCGGATCGTGGGTCCGCGCAAGTTCAAACTGTTCCAGCGCGTAGATGTACTCACGCTTGTCCTTTCGGTGTTCGTTCAATGTCTTCTGTGCCCAGGCCGGAAACCCCTCGAACGAATCGTACGCCGGGTTGTAAAAGCAGAAGTTGTCAGAAAGTTCGCGGCGGACAATGTGCTCTTCAAGGAACGCATCGATAGCGGCGTGAGGTTGTTTCCGTTTCCTTACTTCCAGCGCGACCCGCTGCGGACTAATCTGACCGAAGTGGAGATAGGGGGAGAGGTTTGACAAGGCCTCTTGTGTCGGATCGTTGCGCCATTCCGCAAATTGTTTGAGATGATTGCTGATGAATGAGTGAAGCGTTTTGCGCGCCGCGGCCTCGCCTGGTCGAATCCATTCGACTTCCGCGACCCTCGAGTCGACCTGGAGCGACGCACGCGCACCTTTCCAATCGATTGGGGGGAACGACTCCTTCCAGTTGTGTTTCTCCGAACGAAGAGGGGGGATTTCAGTCAGGAAGCGAGACAGAAGTCGCTTGATCTTGGGCCGAATCGTATATGCACCGAATTCCAGCTTGGAGGAGGCCTCCCAACACGGTACGATGTTGTGTGTGTCGACTTCGTCAAATGGGATGTCGATACGCGCAGCGATTCGTTCCTTCCATGATCTCGAAATGCGAAGAGGGTTGAAATCGGTGACAAGATGTCCCGCATGATGGGTCGTTACGGAGCGTGGAATCTCTTTGATCGGATCACCGAACAGGAGGATGAGCGGGATGTTCTTCCGGCGAAGTGCGGATTCCACTTCTTCGAGGCCACGCACCATGAAACCGTACTGTCGGATCGCCGCGTCAAGAAAGTGGGGAACGAGACAAAATACCACGGCGAGCGGTTGACGTGTCCGTCGGGCAATGCCCTGCGCGTGAAGGAGCGCCCAATTGTCATGGGCACGCTGGTCGCGGCTCATCCAGTAGATGACGGGACCTGCTTTCGGTTCTCCCTGCCGGATCGTACGGATGCGGCTCTGGTCAATCATTCACGCACTCGTCGCCCTGAATCTCAAGTCTTCATCCAATATCACACTCATCATTGCTCCAGCCTTTTCAACTCTCTTTCCACCCTTTGCTTGAACCATCGTTCGCCGGCAAAATCGCTGAATGTCAGCGCCTTCTCAAATTCCAGCTTTGCGAGATCTTTTCTTCCATTCTTGCGATGGATCAATCCGCGTTCGTAGTAGCAATTGGGGGGAATGGGAGAATCCTTCGGAAGTGCGATCGCCAGCGCCGCCTCGAAGGCTTTCAATGCATTTTCCGGATCCTTCAGTTCCCCCCTCGTGCGACCACTCAACAAGAGAAGCCCCGCTCTCCGTTGGGGAGAGAGGTTCGTAAGCATGAGAAGCGGGTGAAGCCCTTCGACGACTTTCGTATACTCACCCGCGCTATAGAAATTATTCAATTTCTCGATTTCGATCTCTTCCTTCGTGAGCGGCGTAGTAATCCTTTGCTCTGTGCCGCGCACGTGAGGGACCGACTTATAGTACGACAGCGCACGCTGTCGATCTCCCATGAGCTCATAGCAGAAACCGATCCAGTATCGCGCGCGCGATTGAGTGGACGTGTCAGCGTTCTGAACCGCGACGAAAGCCGAGTACCATTTGATTGCTTCGGGAAAATCATTCCGGTAACGATACACATCGCCGATCTGGTCGATGGCCGCGTTGATGAAATATTCTGCCTCGGCATTCTCGATGGCGGTCGCCCGCTGGTAGCTCGCAAGCGCCGCATCGGCGCGGCGAAGGCGATAGAGAAGCGAGTTGCCGCGGTAGAGTTCATAGAATGGATTCTGCGGATATGCCGAGGCGAGCTGATCGATGAGCTGAAATGCCCGCTCATATTCTTCCTCCTGCTGCAGGAACTGAGACAACCATTGACGGGCTTCGTTGCGCGCGTAGAGTCCCTTCGTCGCCGCACGCTCGAGTTGCTCAAGCCCCAGCCCCCGATCTCCGCCGAATCCCATCAACTTCACGATCCATCGAAACGACGCCGGAATCTGTGAAATCATGTAGTTGAACAGACCGAGTCCCATCTCGGCATCCGCATTCGCAGGATTGTTCTTGACGGCATCTTCCAGATACCCGTACCCTTTGCGGCCGTCCCATACCGCTCTGACGAGTTGACCTTCGATCGATCGGACAATTCCGCGATAGCCGTAGATCCCTCCGATGTAGAAGAGGGCAGTCGAATTCTTCTTGTCCCGCTTGAGAATCTCTCCAGAGACCACGATGACGTTGTCCGACAGCACGATGAATTTATCAAAGTCTTCTCGCTTCCGGAAAAACGCATACCGGTAGCTGTAGATCATGGCTTTGAAAAAGTGACCGCGCGGGTCCCTTGGCGCGATCCGGATCACCGATTCGAACTTCTGCTCCGCCTCCCGGAATCTGAAATTGTAGAGGAATTCGATTCCCTCCATCGTCACATCGTGAACGCGTCCCCAGTCAATCGCGGGAGGAGTCTGTGCAGGCAGGCTCTGCAAAACCAGGAGCGTGAAGACAGTGAGGGCCTGACTTCTTCGTACCACGGCACTCATCTTCCCCTCCGACGCCAATGCACCTCGATTCCCTTTCGAGTCGACCAGCTCAACATGATTCACTTCCTCCCGTCTGCCAAATGAGATTCATAGTGATACATGACCGCACGCTCCAGCAGTTGAAGCGGCAAGGATCCCATGCGAAGGATCGTTTCAACGAAGTCTCGTTCCTCATACCGATCGCCCAGTTTCGCTTTCACTTCACGCCTGAGCTTCTCAAGCTCCAACCATCCGATGATATAGCTGGGGGCCTGTGTCGGCCATGTCGTGTATCGGTTCACTTCGGCTTCGGCGGCCGATGGCTCCAGACCGACCTCGTCCACCATAAACTGCACCGCCTGTTCATACGTCATGCGTCCGATATGAAGCGACGGATCGACGATGACCCTCGCTGTTCGCCAGAGTCGCATCTGCAGCCAAGCCAGACTATCATCGGCATTCTTGTAGAAGCCCTCTCTTGCCATCCACGCTTCGGCAAAGAGCGCCCACCCTTCTCCGTAATATGTGCTGCCGAGTCGAGAACGTACGACGCTTCTCTGCCTGCGCGTATAGAGAGACTGCAAATGGTGACCCGGATATCCCTCATGAAGAGCGATCACAGTGATCCAGCCATAGTTCTGCGCACGGAGTTTTTCACGCACCTCCGCGTCCGACATTTCCGGAACGACATCAGTCACAAAAAACCGCCCGACCGGAACCTCCTCTCGCATCTGGATGCCGCCGTAGCCGGCCCACGCGTAGGTCTCCCGGAGTGCCGGGGGCGTCGGCACGAAGAGCAGAGTCTCCGGTTCCGGGATCGTCATGAGCTTCTTCGAAACAAGCAGTGCACGCGCCCGATCTGATTCGCGTCGGTACGCCTCGGCGATCGTGCCTCCCGCCGGATGTCTGGACTTCATCGCCTCCAGAAGTTCAGGAACGGCTCGTGACTCGTCCACCTGCTTCGCCAGTACGGCAAGTGCCTGCTTCGTTTCTTCATGCATCCGCCGTCCCTCGGCGATCATCCCTTCGGCATCGTACGGAAGGAAGTGGACTTCTTTGAGAAGCCAGTTGTAGTATGACGAACCAACCGCCCAGGATGATTCCTCACCCGCCTTCAGGCTATCGTGCAGAAAATGCCGAAAGCCCGAGAGTGCGGTTCTGGCTGTTTCACCCGACGAAAGCAACAGGTGTTTCAGGGAATCGGGGGCGATCGCCGAGACTCTCTCGGGGTATTTTCTGCTGAGGAACTCCTCGTTTCGACGAATCGTGTTTATCGTCAGTCGCACCCACAACGGAGGCGGTTTGTGCAACTGCCTCTTTCCGAGCTCGACGACTGCCGGAACATCGTTCAGCGTGTTCAGAATCTCATCCCAATCCCTCCCTTGCAGTGTTCGATCTCCGAGCATCTGCCAGTACAGATTCCCGACAGTGACATACCGTCCCGGAATTCTCTCGGCCTCGCGGAGGAGGGTGTCGATGAGTGTTCGTTTGATCGACGCCTCGAACTGCAGCCAATCGATGCGAGCATCGATGGAAAGTTTCGTCGTATCAATCGCGTGCAACCGGTTCAAGGTTATTTTCGCGCGCACAACGCGAATCGAATCTGATGCCGCACGGAGACGCTCTGCACTCGATACGCGACCATCCCCTGGCTGTCCACGACTTGCGAAATGCTCGCGTACCACACGTTCAAATTTGTCGGAGTCAGTCGGAGCGAGAACCGAGAGAAGCCCGCATCCGGCAAACGAAAGCAAAGCGCCAAAGAAAACGAAGAATTGTATGAAACGAGCGTATGGTCGCATAGTGACTGGGAGAGATTCGAAAAACGGACGATCCTTCCTCTGCTCCCCTCCTACGTGCTATTTGTAGACGAAGAAGACTGTTATTCGGGCCACAACATCCGCGTCCTTTTTCGGAGACCTTCCTTTGGGATCAAATGTGTTGAACCACACATTCGGCATGATGTGGACGTTTGAGACCGGCATGAAATCCAGACCGGCAACGGCGAAATGTTCCTTGTATCCCGCCCCGGCGATCTTCCGATCAGGATCTGAGTAATCGTATCGTGCAAACAGGATCACCGGCTTTGCCACCGAGAGCCACGCAAACAAGGAGGCTCCTGCCGGAATGATATCACGCCCACCCACCCCTGCCTTCCGTTGCGTCTGTTGAACGTACTCTCCTCCCACGGCAAATTGCTCAGTTTGGAATCCCACGAATCCTTTGAGGGTCAGCTTGCTCTTTTGAAAGGCAGCAGGTTCGTAGTCTGCATAGGCGTCGAGCACCAATCCCTTCACCGGCTTCACGATGAACGCACCATAGTATTTTTTGTACTTATTGATCTCGGGGCGTTGACCTGTCCCATTGCCGACCATCGTGACATAACTGAACACCTGGCCCGCATCAAACGATCCCCGCAAAGCGACGCCGATATCGGAAGCCGAACCAAAGCCCCTCATATCACTGATGGTCTTTTCGATCGACCGGTATCCCCATATCATCTCCGATCCTGCCCAGGACCACGTTGGGGTTGGAACGAGCCCGAATGCGAGATTGCTCATCGGGAAGATCTCGCGCCATTCCAAATAGGCGGCCTTGATGAACATCGTGTGACGTCCGCCTGCTTCGAATGTCTTGTCGTTGCCTTCGAGAAGGAGCTGTGCCGAGAACCGATTCGCGATTTCGTGATCAACGTAGAGATGCAACCGGCGGAACTGAAACGCTTGATAGTCCGCAGGAACTTTGGAGTATTGGAGCGCACTGACCTCTTGATCATTCCCCCGAATCTTGTAGAAGTAGTCTCCGAAGACATAGCCGTGAATCCTTGCGGCGGGCTTGTCTTGAGATGTAAGGAACGAAGCAAGACTGAGGAGAAGAAGGACCAATATTGATAGTCGCATCGAATTGCTCCTGAACATGTGGGTACCTCTGGTTGATCATCTGGCAACAGCGTGACAAAGATAGTGACTTTTGAAGTGAGATTGATGATGGATTCACCCCTCCGGTGAACAAATGAGGCAGACGGATTCCGGCGGGCTCAATCGCGCACAAGAGGTCGAATCGGCTCGGAAACTCTACTCGTAGAGATGTGTGCACGGTGTGGAGGGACTTTAGGACAGCGGTGGTTGTCGGATTTGGCTGAATTTTGACCATTGGGCATGCCTCAGGATGGCATGATGATTGCCTATATTTGACCAGAGAACCAAGAATCTCCACGAGGCATCTCATGAAACACGTTCTGATCATCGCAATTCTCGCATTGATGGCCCTTCCTACCGAGATCCGCGCAGCGGAGTCGTCTGGCGAGTCGCAATTCCACCTTGGGTTTTCGATTTCATTTGGATCACCGGGGCATTTCTATTCTTCACTCCGACCTTATGGTGATTGGATTGAGATCGAGCGCGGATTCTACGGATGGCGACCGATGCGCATCCGTCGCGGCTGGCGACCGTATGTCTACGGACGGTGGGCGTGGACCGACTATGGGTGGTACTGGCTTTCCGATGAGCCCTTTGGATGGGCCGTGTACCACTATGGCCGATGGTACTACGATGACTACTACGGATGGATTTGGATTCCTGATCACACGTGGGGTCCGGCGTGGGTTGAATGGAGGTACGATCATGATTACATCGGCTGGGCGCCTCTCCCGCCGTACGCCCGATTCAGTTTCTCTGTGGGCATTCGCTTCACCACAAGGTGGCACGCTCCCGTACACTATTGGACGTTCGTGCCTCATCGTCACATGACAACGCAGACGATGTATCGCCATATTGCAGGTGAATCGCATTCCCGCCGGCTGATTCGGACGACTCGATCGGCAGGCACATACGAAGTCGATCGCGACCGTGTCATCAATCGGGGTGTTGATCGTTCCTATGTCGAGCGACAAGGCAACACGAGAATCGAGAGGATTGATGTGCGAGACTCACGAGAACGGGGCGAAAGGATTATCCGCGACGGGCGCGGAGAGCGAATCGAGGTCTTCCGTCCGGACCCGGATCAGAATCCGACGCGTCCCGAAAGAATCGAGGCACGACAACCCGAGCGACGGCTTTCGATTGACTTTGATCGTCTCGAACTGCCTGAGGGACGTGAGCGAATAGAGGAAGAATCCAGCCGGCGAGGCGGAGCGACGCGACAGGAAGAAGAAAGACGCCGAATGGAACCTCCCACTCCTCCAGAGGAACCACGTGAGCGAAGTCGCGAGCTCCGTTCCGCTCCGCCTGCTCCGGAGCGACCCGAGCAACGCCCCCAGGAAACGTGGCGAGTCCGTCCTGAGGTTCAACGCGAGTCCTCGGCGCCACGTGCCACTCCTCAACCCCCATCGCGCGAGCGTGCAACACCCCAACCGCCGCGACGGGAAACTCCCGCGGCCAAGCCCGAACCGAGACGCGAATCATCCCCCTCGAACGAACGATCGCGCTCGAGGGATGGAAGGCGTGGAGGTGGTGGAGGGTAGCGATCGCGTCGAGATCCCCCGATGAATTGTTGGAATCGTACCTCCTCCCGCAAAATAGAAGCCCGGAGTCATTGTGACTTCGGGCTTTTTGTTTTATGAACGAGCAGACCTTCGGAGGGCCCCTTGGTCCCAGCTTGGCATCCTTCCCCCAACGGGGTCCTGCGGACGAAGGTTCTACACACCAGCCCCCTCACCCTTCGGAAGGACGGACAGTCCAGCCCTTCGGAAGGCTTCGTGGATTCAACCCAGCATCCTTCCCACAAAGTGGTCCTGCGGACGAAGGTTCTACGCACATGCCCCGCACCCTTCGGAAGGCCGACCTACTACGCCGCAAAACTCCTCGGCTCTCCGGGCACGAGTTCAAATACCTTCTTTTTCATCGGGGAGGGCAAATGCTTCTTCAACGCCTCCGGAGTCCCCGTGAGAACCGGAAATGTCCCGTAGTGCATCCCCACGATATACTTCGGATTCACAAGCTGGCATGCGATCGCCGCTTCGCGGGGACCCATCGTGTAGAGATCACCGATCGGGAGAAATGCAAGATCCGGCTTGTGGAGCTGGCGGATGTACTTCATGTCTCCAAAGACACACGTATCGCCGGCATGATACACTTTGAATCCGTTCTCGAATTCAATGACGTACGCGGCCGCCTCACCACCCGGCACAACCTTTCCATCGGCGTCAATACCGGAGCTGTGCTTGGCATCAACCATTGTGACCTTGATGCCGTTGACATTCATGGTCCCCCCTTTGTTCATCCCCTCCGCATTGGTCACTCCCTGTCCCTGCAGATAGAGAAACACCTCATAGATGCTCAAGACTTTTGCATTCGTTCGTCTCGCGATTTCGACCGTATTCCCGACGTGGTCTGAGTGACCGTGTGTGATCAGAATGAGATCGACCGGCGCGACCTCTTTGGCCCCCGATGGGGCCTTTGGATTTTCCATCCAGGGGTCCACAAGGACCGTCTTTCCCGACGGAGACGCAAGGGAAAACGCCGAATGACCGTACCACGTCACCGTCAGAGCGACTTTTGTCGACCGCTTGGTTGAGTTCTTCATAGTCGTTCTCCTTAAGTATATGCGCGGAATCATGGGGAAAAATCGCCGAATGCTTCGATCACCTGTTGCATATCTTCCGGCAATTCCGAATCATAACATACGTGTTCTCGTGAAACGGGATGGACAAAGCCAACCGTCTTCGCGTGGAGTGCCTGCCGATTCATCAGCTTGAGCAGATTGAGTGCCTGTTGTGATTTCTTCCCTTTCAGTCCACCCCATGTCGCACTTCTCCCGCCGTATGCCGGATCGCCGAACACAGGGTGTCCGATGTGGGAGAGGTGAACCCGGATCTGATGCGTTCTCCCCGTCTTCAGCTTCAGGCGGACAAGAGAAAGATAATCCAACTTCCGAATCACCTCGTACTCTGTCACCGCATGCTTTCCCTCCCGCGTGACCGTTACCTTCTTCCGGTCCCGTTTGCTTCGCCCCAGACTTGCTTCGATCGTTCCGCGCGGTTGGCCTAATGTTCCCCAGATGATCGCCCAGTACTCCCGATCGATCGTCCTTCGAGAAAACTGACGCGCAATGAGGTGATGAGCAGAATCGGTTTTGGCAATCACCATGAGGCCGCTCGTATCCTTGTCCAGACGATGAATGATCCCCGGCCGCATTTCCGTATTCACGCCTGAAAGGCGGTTACAATAACTGAGGAGAGCATTGACGAGGGTCCCAGAGTAGTTGCCGTAGGCCGGGTGCGTCACCATGCCGGCAGGTTTGTTCACAATCAGGAGAACATCGTCTTCAAACACAATATTGAGGGGGATATCTTCAGGCCTGGCGACGGGACGCGGGGGGCGGGGGAAGGTGATATCGATGACCTCGTGCGGAGAGACGGGGTGACTTGCTTTCGCCGGCTTACCGTCGACAAGCACCAGACCATCCTCGATAGCTTTTTGAACTTTGCTGCGGGTAGCGTTTTCAATCTGATGCGTGAGGTAGATATCAAGTCGGACTTTGTGTTGTTTCGGAGCAACAACGATACGCCGCTTCTCGCGGAGATCTTCTGACTGACTGGCCAATGCGTCGTGATTCTCCATCAGCATATCACCAGTGAGAGGAGGGATTAAACAGGGAGAAGTTATGGCGTTCGCGACGTTGCGTCTGCCGGTTCCCTCGCGGCCGGAGGGGGTTGGGAAGATTCTGACGTCCCTGCCGCCGGACTCACATGCGAGAACCGCTTGTGAAACAGAATCAAGATGACAACCCCGATCGAAACCGACGCATCAGCCACATTGAAGACCGGCCATCGATGCAACTCGTAGCCGAAGAGAGAGATGTTGAAGAAATCGACGTCAATGAAGTCTACGACACGACCGTAGAACAACGGGGCCTCCCCATACAGAACGCCATAAAACATTCGGTCGATGAGATTCCCGATCGCGCCTCCAAGGACGAGGGCTAGGGCGAACCGAAGCACCAACGGTTCGTCTCTGCTCTTCAGCAAGTACCAGAAGATCGCGACGCTCGCGGCGAGGGTGAACAACGTGAGGAACAGTTTGCCTCCAACATCAATTCCAAACGCGATGCCGGCGTTCTCGATGTACGTGAACCGAATCAGATCTCCAACGATCGGAAAACTCGTTCCGATGGCGTACCCCGAGTGGTGCACACCGAGGGCCGGGATGGAGAATCCCTTCACGAGGAGCTTAGAGATTTGATCGACCACGACTACGATGGCCGAGATGCACAGGATTCGCATGGTGTTGGAAGATCGATCTGGTGAATAGGAGGCACAACGCGCTCAGCTACTTCGTCCGAGCGAGCTTGCAATCAACACATTGCTGGGCATGCGGTACTGCCTCGAGCCGTTCTTTTTCGATCAGTTTTCCGCAGTCTGTGCAGAAGCCGTACTCCCCCCTCTGGATTCTTTTCAGCGCGTCATCGAGGTAGTTGAGAAACTTCACATCCCGGGAGGCAAACAGAAATGCTTTTTCCCGTTCCATCGTATCCGTTCCCTGCTCCATGTGCAATGAATACGCGGAATTCTCTGCCTGGTACTCGCCGGTTGTAACGTCCATCATCCGGGAGCGAAGCTGGTCGAGGTCTTCGATGATTTCCTGACGCTTTTCCTGGATGATCGACTTGAAGTGCTCAAGGTCTGCCTTGCCGTACCCTTTCCGGGGGACGGCAGGCTTCGGCGCGGGGGCCTTCACGGGCGGTTTGAGCTCGACTTTTGGTGCCGCTTTCTTCTTCACGACCTTGTTGGCGGCAGGTCTTCCCACCTTTTTCGCTGGTTTCTTGACGCTTTTCCTCGTCGCCATAACACTCTCCTTGAATGATTCTCCCCCAAATACGAAAAACTCTGATCAAAATCTCCCACAATCGTCTACGAGGTTCCCGACTTCAATCGCTCGAGTCCAATCACCGATTGCTCTCCGTTGATCTCTTCGGCTCTCATCGCAATCTTTTCCTTCAGGGCCGGTGCCGCAACGATCAACTCGACGGCAAGGGTTTCCTGCTTCACATACTCGGCAAGCCGGCTCAGGGACTTGGCGAGTCGATCGGACGATTCATGATAGATCCGGATGCGGTCCGTGACATCGAATCCCGATTCTTTTCGGATGTTCTGAACGCGGTTGACGAATTCTCGCGCAAGCCCCTCATCGATGAGCTCATCGTCGAGCGCCGTGTCGAGCGCCACCGTCATCCCGCCATCGGAGTCGACCAGCCATCCCTTAATATCTTCGTGAATAATTTCAACATCTTCCAGACTAATCGCGCATTGCGAGCCGTTCACGTTCAGACTCAGACTCCCGGCAGAGGCAAGCTGATGGATTTCCGGCGCGCTGAACTCACGAATCCGGGCCGCGATCGCCTGCACCGCTTTCCCGTACTTCGGACCGAGTGATTTGAAGTTCGGCTTTGCGGTTTTGTGGACAATCTCGGAATCATCATTCACATACTCAATCGATTTCACATTAATTTCTTCGAGAATGACCTCGGCCATCCGTTCGACGCTCTTCCGTTGTTTGTCGCTCGTCACAGGCAGAATGATCTTTCGCAAGGGCTGGCGAACTTTGAGATTCGATTTCATGCGCATCGATCGGACCAATCCCACAATCCTCATCGCCCGCTCCATCCGCTCTTCAAGCTCGGCATCGATCGCCGATTCGTCCACGTCGTCGAACCGCGACGTATGGACAGAGTCCGCCAACTCAAGATTGGTCCCCGCCTTGATGTTTCGAAAGAGTTCTTCTGCAATGAACGGAGCAAACGGTGCGATCAGCTTTGAGAGGGAGAGCAGACACTCCGCGAGGGTCTGATACGCGGCCGTCTTGTCCTTTCCCTGTTCGCTCTTCCAGAATCTTCGTCGATTTCGTCTCACGTACCAGTTCGACAGCATGTCGATCGTGAAATCGCTTACCGCCCGGGCGGCTCGGGTGACATCGTACTCGCTGAGGTACTGATGATAGTTCTTCGCGAGGGTGTTCAATTCCGATAGAATCCATCTGTCGATCTCCGGACGTTCCCCAACCGGAATTTTCGGATCCGAATAGCTAAACCCATCAACATTCGCGTAGAGGGCAAAGAAGGCGTACGAATTCAGCAGCGTGCTGAAGAATTTCCGCTGGACCTCGGCGATCCCCTCGCCGTCAAACAACGTCGGCCGCCAGACAGGACTGTTCGCCACAAGATACCAGCGCGTCGCGTCGGCTCCATACTTGCGAATCAGTTCAAACGGATCGACGGTGTTCTTCTTCGACTTCGACATCTTCTGCCCTTGCTTGTCGAGGATCAGCTCATTGACAAGGACATTCTTGAACGCCGGCTCGTCGAAGAGAAATGTTCCGATGGAATGAAGCGTATAGAACCATCCCCGCGTCTGGTCGATTCCTTCCGAGATGAAATCGGCGGGATACGAGCGCTCGAAGATCTCCTTGTTCTCAAATGGATAATGCCACTGCGCAAACGGCATTGCACCGGAATCAAACCAGACATCGATCAATTCAGGCGTGCGCCGCATTTCTCCGTGACATGTTCCGCATTCAAAGGTGACCTCATCGACAAAGGGCTTGTGCAGATCGAGAGGATCGGGGACGTTCCTCCCCTTCCGCAGTTCTTCAACGCCGCCGACACACTTCTGCTTTCCACATCCATCACAAATCCAAATCGGGAGCGGCGTTCCCCAGAACCGATCGCGTGAAAGCGCCCAGTCTTTGTTCTCTTCGAGCCAGTTTCCGAATCTCCCCTCACCCACTTCCGGCGGAATCCAGTTGATGGCTTTGTTCTGCTCGATCATGCGATCGGCGTACGAGGTGGTCCGGATGTACCACGACTCGCGTGCGTAGTACAGCAGCGGCGAGGTGCATCGCCAACAATGAGGATAGCTGTGGAGGTACGTTTCTTTGCGGAAGAGAAGCCCGCGTCTCTTCAGGTTCGCGACGATCTCAGGATCCGCATCCTTGACGAACATCCCTGCAAAATCCGTTACTTCGGGTCCAAATTCTCCCGACTGATTTACGGGATGGATCGTCGGAAGGTTGTAGCGGAGGCCGGCTTGATAGTCATCCTCGCCGTACGCCGGAGCCATATGGACGATACCGGAACCATCTTCGGTCGAAACAAAATCCGCTCCGACGAGATACCACCCCTTCTGGTTGGTCTCCTGATAGCGGAAGAGGCGCTCGTATTCCTTGCCGAGGAGTTCGGATCCCTTCATCCGCTGAACTTCTGTGTACTCATCACCCAGCAACGAGAGACGAGCTTCCGCCAGGATGAGAAGTTCTCCTTTGGTTTCGACCTTTGCGTACGTCACCTCGGGATGAACGGCGAGTGCGACATTTGAGATGAGTGTCCATGGCGTCGTCGTCCAGACGAGGAAGAACGTATTCTCCTCCCCCCGTACTTTCATCTTCACATAGACAGACGGATCCTTGACTTCCTTATACCCCAGCGAAACTTCATGAGACGAAAGCGGCGTTTCACATCGCGGACAGTACGGCTGAATCTTGTATCCTTTGTAGATCAACCCCTCATCAAAATACCGCTTGAGCGCCCACCAGATCGATTCGATGTAGTTATTCTCGAAGGTCACATACGGATGATGGAGATCGACCCAGTATCCCATGAACCGCGTCATCTCTTCCCAGTCGGCTTTGTACTTCCACACCGACTTCTTGCACTCCTCGTTGAACCGGGCGATGCCGTACTCGAGGATTTCGTCTTTGTGCTTCATCCCCAGTTGTTTCTCGACCTCGATCTCTACCGGCAATCCATGGGTATCCCAGCCGGCCTTTCGATGGACCTGGAACCCTTTCATCGTTTTGTATCGGCAGACGAGGTCTTTGAGCGTCCGGCTCATGACATGATGAATTCCGGGTCGACCATTTGCCGTTGGAGGGCCTTCGAAGAACGTATACTGAGGCTCCCCTTCTCGGCTTGAGATGCTCTTCTCGAAAATGTTCTCGTCATCCCAGAATTTCAGGATGACTTGTTCCAATTCGTGATACTGTATTCTGTCATTCAGCTGTTTGAACATCGCGTCTCACCACTCTCCACTCACTTCGACAAAGCGCATGTGCTTCTTCAACGTCATCAGAATTTCAACCGGCGGACCGTTTCCTTCATCACCGCGGTCATGCGGGGCTCTGCTTTCTTCGCCACCGCAATTACTTCTTCAAGGGAGACCGGCTTCAGCGAATCGGGAAAACATTCATCCGTCAGAATCGAGAAGCCAAGGACCTCCATCCCCATGTGTACCGAAACGATGGTCTCCGGAATGGTCGACATTCCAATGGCATCGGCACCGATGGTGCGGAGAAACCGATATTCTGCGCGCGTCTCCAGGTTTGGGCCCTGCATCGCAGCATAGACACCTTTCTGAACTTTGACCTTCAGATCGAGCGCGACCTCTTCCGCCAGCTTGATCAACCGTTTGCTGTACGGTTCCGACATATCCGGAAAGCGGGGTCCGAGGCTCTCATCGTTCGGGCCGATCAATGGGTTGTCCCCGAGCAGGTTGATGTGATCGGAGATGATCATGATATCTCCGCCGACGAAATGCGGATTCAAGGCTCCGGCCGCATTCGAAATCAACAGCGTGCGTACGCCAAGGAACTTCATCACCCGGACGGGAAAGGTGATCTGCTGCATTGAATACTTCTCGTAAGAATGGAACCGCCCCTGCATCGCGACAACCTTCTTGCCGGCGAGTCGGCCGAAAATCAGCCGCCCATGGTGCGATTCTACTGTCGAGATGGGGAAATGCGGAATCCTCTGGTAGTCAACCTCGAGGTCTTTCTTGATTTCTTTGACTAATCCCCCCAGTCCGGTGCCAAGGATAATCCCGACGGGAGGCACCGACCGGGTATACTTCCGAATGAACGCCGTCGATTCTTCGATCCGTTGTCTCAGCGTCTGCATATGTTCTTCATTGGGAAAGGTGACTAGAGGTTTTTTACGATTTCATCCACATCGAGATCGCTTCGGCGCTCGCCGGCGCCCGATTCCCTCGACACGAATTCCTCATCATCAATTTCCAGCGCGCGGATGAGTTCAATTTCCGATGAGAGAAGGACTTTCAGCCGACTCAGCATGCTTTCCTTCCTCGCCCGGAGATTGGAGATCTCTTCCTTTGCACGCGCAAAATCAAGACGTGCCTTCTCGACAATCTGACTCGCCTTGAGCTGCGCCTCTTGAACAATCAGCTCCGCTTCCTTCCTCGAATTCTCAATCGACTTCCCGCTTGCCTCCTGTGCCTGCATGAGGGTCTGCTGAAGGGTCTTCTCCATGTTCTTGTAGTCCTTCAGCTGAACTTCGAGCTCAATAATCTTGTCACTCAGCCCCTTGTTCCGCACGAGGATATCCTCCAGCTCATTCGAAAGCATGTCGAGAAACGTGTCGACTTCCACCGGATCATATCCGCGCATCACTTTCTTGAATTGCTGGCGTTTGATTTCAAGCGGTGTGATCTTCATGTTTCATACCCTCCCGACACTGCGTCGTTTGATTATTTCAATCGTCTGATTCAATCAGGGCTTTTCACGCCCTCCAAAAATCGCCGTCCCGATCCGAAGAATCGTGGCGCCTTCTTCAATCGCTACCTCATAGTCATGGGTCATGCCCATCGAGAGTTCATCCACCGATACGGCCTCGATCCCCTCCCGTCGAATCGTCTCCTGCAGCTCCCGCAGCGCCCGAAACGAACCGCGTGAATCCTCCGGATCGTCCGAAAACGGGCCCATCGTCATCAATCCCCGAATCTTTATCCCATCCAGCGGGGCGAGCGTCCTCACCAGCTGGAGCACCTCCCCCGGGGGGACCCCGTATTTGGTCGGTTCATCCGTGGTGTGGACCTCGATAAGAACATCGAGCACTCTGCCGTGCTGCTTCGCTCTCTTGTGGAGCTCTTCCGCCACGCGGACATTATCCACGGAGTGCACCAGATGAACAAAACCGGCGATGTACTTGACCTTGTTCGTCTGCAGGTGGCCGATGAAATGCCAGCGCAAGGGAAGCGAGCATAGTTCATCGCGTTTCCGGTTGAGTTCCTGAACATAGTTCTCGCCGAAATCTCGCAGTCCCGCGGCTGCGGCCGTCTCTACCTCGCGCGCGGATTTCGTCTTCGAAACCGCGACGATGAGGATGTTGTTTGGATCGCGCCCGCAACGAGCACACGCCTCGTGAATATGCCGACGTGTTTTTTCTATGTTTTCGGCAATCATGAGCGTTGGCAAGGGACAAATATACCCGATGATTGATGGAAAATCAATTTCTTTCACAAATCATTCGCTCGCTTGGGCTTCTGAGGCATCGGTTGAATCGTTGCTTGACTTCAACTCCAATTTTTGCTTAATTGGCGTTTGTTGCGCGGCCTCTCACGCAACGTTGCACTAGGAGAGGAAGGACGATGCCGGGTTTTGACCATTTTGACGACGATTTCCAACCCCCGAAGCCGAATCGCAATTCGGACGACGATCTGCGACGCTTTCGTGAGCAGTTGAAGAACGGGGAGAAGGATATCAACAGCACGGAGGCGCTCGAAGAAATCGTCCAATTCTACTTTGAGCACGAACAATTCGACGAGGCGCTCCACTTCATCGACCGGCTTCTCTCCTTTGAGCCGTATAGCTCAGAGGCCTGGCAGCGCAAGGGCATGATCCTCAATAACCTCCAGCGCTATCAGGAGGCCCTCGAGTGCTACGCCAGGGCGCTCGGACTCAACCCCACCGATCCTGATATCTTCGTCAATCAGGGTATCACCCTCGACAACCTCAACCAGGTGAAAGAGGCGCTCGCCTCCTTCGAATCGGCTCTCGGAGTCGATCCTTCCTACGAAGATGCCCTGCTCCATAAGGGGATCACACTCGAAAAACAGGAGCAATTCGGGGAAGCCGCGCAGGTATTTGAGAGGATGATCTGTCTCAATCCGGATCATCCCGAGGCATGGTATGAGCTCGGGTATTGCTACGATTTCCTGGACAAACTCGATGAATCGATCCGGTGCTATCAGGAACATCTGAAACATGATCCCTTCAACGCAAATGCATGGTACAATTTGGGGATCGTGCTGAGCCGCAAGGGGAATTTTGAGAAGGCGGTCGAGTGCTACGAGTATTCCATCGCCATTAATGAGAAATTTCCATCGGCATGGTACAATCTGGGCAACTCGTACGCGAACCTCGGGCGCCTGTTCGATGCTATCGATTGCTATAAGAAAACAATTGAATTTGATTCGGAAGATGTGCCGGCCTGGCATAATCTGGGCAACGCCTACGAAGAACTGGGGCAGTTTGAGGAGGCCATTGCGGCGTACGGGAAGGCCATCGAGCTCGACCCCAAGCGACATGAGTCGTATTATGCACGGGGGTGCTGTTACGATGCCCTCGAACAGCCGGCAAAAGCCCTCGCCGACTATCGCAGCGCCATCCGCTTCTGCAAGGATGACCCGGAGATCTGGTACGCTCGAGCGGACGCGGAATACAATGTCGGCAAGTATCATGATTGCCTCTCAAGCTATCGGATCCTGTTGAAGCTCAGTCCGAAGAACTCCGAGGCCTGGTTCGACTATGGTGACACGCTGCAGGAACTCGGACAGAGTCGCGAGGCAATCGAAGCCCTGAAACGATCGATCAGTCTCTCTGCAAACAATCCCCTCGCCTATTACAGTCTCGGGAAGGCCTGCCTGCTCGCACGGAGGAAGGGCCAGGCCATGGAGGCGCTCCGTAAGGCATTTGAGATGAAACCCGAGCTCAAAGAGACGTTTGTCATTGAGTTTCCCGTCCTCTCCCTCCAAAGCGATTTCTCCAGTCTGCTGGGGTAGAACGCCCGGCAATTTGCACGTCCTTCTTCTCAAGACAACCGTATGATGCCTCGTCCCGATGATGATCGCATGCCATCGATGAAACTTTCAGACCACGTTCACTTGGGAATAATCGGATATCCGATCCGCCATGCCCTCTCCCCGCTGATGCATAACACGGCGATCCGCGAATTAGGATTGGACTGCGAATACCACTCCATCGAAATCCGTCCGGAGAATCTCGCGCGCGATTTTCGAAAGCTCGTGGACGACGGATACACAGGACTGAACGTCACACTCCCCCACAAGCAATCAGTCATTGGACTTCTTGATGAGGTGGACCCGACGGCGCAGGCAATCGGAGCTGTGAACACGATTCGAATCCGGGAGGGTCTCTCCGTCGGGTACAACACAGACGCACTCGGATTTCTCACCAGCGTGGAACCCGTCGCGGACGCGTTCGCCTCGCGGAACGTTCTGTTGCTCGGATCGGGAGGAGCGGCACGCGCGGTCCTCTATGGCATCGTAACCAGGTTTCACCCGTCAGAAATCATCGTGGCCGGCCGAAATCCCTCGAAATGCGAAAAGCTTGTCCGAGACTTTGCCGGTCTCGCTCGCGAGAAGACTTCCTGGCACACGATCGGATTGGACGGCCGAGAGATCGACCGGATCGTTCGCGAAGCAACAGTGATCATCAACACGACGCCGGTCGGCATGTCTCCCCATGAAGCCGCCACACCGCTTCCTCATACCACTCGGTTTTTCCCCCATCAGGTGGCGATCGATGTCGTGTACAATCCAATCGAGACGATGTTTCTCCGAACTGCCTCGCTGGGCGGTGCGCGAACTCTTGACGGCCTCGGCATGTTGATCTATCAGGGAATGGCAGCGTTTGAAATCTTCACCGGTCACACGATGCCCGTTGCGGCCGTGCGCTCGGCGCTTGAAGGGAAACTGGGAAAGAAGTGAAGGAGAGGATGGAAAACAGAGAAATCCAGATACCACGGATGTCTGAGGAACAACTCAAGAAGTATGATCGCCTGCGCGACATCCTCCGAGAACTGAGGAGTGTTGCGATTGGATTTTCGGGAGGGATCGACAGCACGGTGCTCGTGCGCGTTGCGACAGATGTGCTCGGGGAGAACGCGCTGGCAGTGATCGGAAGATCCGAGACGTACCCATCGAGGGAGTTTGAAGAGGCCGTCGCGATGGCCACGTCGTTCGGATCGCGATTCAAAGTCATCGCCACTGAAGAGACGGACAACATCAAGTTCCAGGAAAATCCAGCGAACCGGTGCTATTTCTGCAAGACCGAACTTTTCGGCAAGCTTGGTTCGATCGCCCGTGAGGAGGGCATCGCGTGGATCGCCGACGGAACGATCGCAGATGACCTGGGGGATTTTCGCCCGGGCATGCTTGCCAAAGACGAACAGCACGTCCGTTCTCCTCTGTTGGAAGCGGGCTTCACCAAGAGCGATGTGCGGAGTCTCGCGTTTCATCTGGGGATTCCAAACTGGGACAAACCTTCGTTCGCCTGTCTGGCGTCGCGATTTCCATACGGCCACGGCATCACCCGTGAAAATCTCACGCGAGTCGATCAGGCCGAAAGCATGATGCGTGACTTCGGTTTCCGATTCTTCCGCGTTCGGCATCACGACGACAAAACAGCCCGGTTGGAGGTTGGGGAGCCGGATTTTGACAAGGTGCTGGTTGGTGAGATGCGACAGCGCATTGTTGAGGGACTGAAAGAACTCGGATATGTCTACGTGACGCTTGACCTGCAGGGGTACAGAACGGGCAGTATGAACGAAGTCCTCAGCGGAATCGAAAAGCAACAGCTCTCACGGAAGTCCGACTGACTCACGTGGAGAGCGTTGGACGGAGATGTACTGCATTTTGCGGTTGCTTTTCTGGCACGATTCACATACGTTCGGTTCAGGATTGAGACACTGATAGGATGTTCGAAGAATCGACGATCGAAGATCAACCATTGACAATCCCACTCATCTCGTGAGAGACTTATGAACAACCATCGCAAGGAATCGAGGAGAAGCTTCGTGAAGAAGATCGTCGGGGGCGCAGCGGTTGCCGGGCTTGCCTCCAAGATGGTTCCACTCGAGGCCTTCTCAAAGTGGAATCCCGAATCGACGGATATGGCGACCAGACCACTCGGAAAAACCGGTCATCATGTTCGTCTTTTCAGTCTGGGGGGGCAGGCCACGCTCGAGAAACCGGGAACCGAGGAAGAATCGATCGCAATCATCAACCGCGCCATCGATCTTGGTGTGAACTACATCGATACTGCCGCGGCGTACGGGAGAGGCATCAGTGAGACGTATCTTGGCAAGGTCATGAAGGAGCGTCGAAAGGAAGTCTTTCTCGCAACGAAGACGAATGACCGTTCATACGACGGCTCAATGCGACTCCTGGAAAAATCGCTGGCCCAACTGCAGACCGACAAACTCGATTGCTGGCAGCTCCACAATGTCCGCACGGATGAAGACTTGAAAAAGATTTTCGCGGACGACGGTGCAATCAAGGCAATGGAGAAGGCAAAGGACGAAAAAATTGTTCGATTCCTCGGAATTAGCGGTCACTACGATCCTCATGTCCTCAGACGCGGAATCGAGCAGTATCCGTTCGATACCATCCTCATGGCGCTCAACGTCGCCGACCGGCACAACGCCTCGTTCATCGAACATCTCCTCCCGCACGCCGTCCGCAAAGGTATAGGGATCATCGGCATGAAGATTCCCGCGAGGGGCCGGATGTTCCGCGAAGGGGGAATCACGAAGATGGAACAGGCGATGCGATACGTTCTCACCCTCCCCGTCAATACGGTCATTGTCGGCATCACGAAGATGGAAGAGCTTGAAGAGAACATTCGGATTGCACAGTCGTTCAGGCCCTACTCTGCCGAAGAGATGGCACACCTCGAAGATCTCGCGAAGCCGTACTATGCCGATGCGAGCTGGTTCAAGGTCTCCTGGTAGCGGCGGATCGACCACGAAGATCTACGAGCGCTCGCCGCGTCGAACCGACCACCAGACTGAACAGGTGTACCGTGAACATCCTCCTCATCTATCCAGAATATCCGGAAACCTTCTGGAGCTATCGGCACGCATTGAGATTTGTCTCCAAGAAGGCCGGTTTTCCTCCGCTCGGTCTCTTGACCGTGGCGGCAATGCTCCCTCAGAGCTGGAATAAACGCCTCGTCGACGTCAACACACGCGATCTGACGGACACAGACATCCGCTGGGCCGACTACATCTTCCTCGGTGCGATGGATATCCAGCGACCATCGGCGGAGCGGATCATCGCGCGCTGCAAATCGCTCGGAACAAAGGTTGTTGCCGGAGGTCCTCTCTTTACCACCCATCATGACGAGTTCCCCGAGGTTGATCACCTTGTCCTCAACGAAGCGGAGATCACTCTTCCTCCCTTCCTTGAAGATCTTCGGCGAGGATGCGCGTTGCCGGTCTATTCCTCGCCCGACCACGCCGACGTCCGGAGGACTCCCGTTCCGCTCTGGCAATTGGCCAGACTCAGAGACTACGGATCGATGAACGTGCAGTATTCACGAGGTTGTCCGTACGATTGCGAGTTTTGCGATATTACGGTTTTGTATGGACGCAAGCCTCGCATCAAGTCGGTAACGCAATTCCTCACGGAGCTGGAAAGCCTCTATCGGATGAGATGGAGAGGGAATGTCTTCATCGTCGATGATAATTTCATCGGGAACAAGCGTCTCCTCAAGAACGAGACGCTTCCTGCCCTCGCGAGATGGATGGACTCGCGGCGCCACCCCTTCACCCTGAACACTGAAGCGTCCATCAACCTCGCCGATGACGAAGAATTGATGCAGGCGATGGTACGCGCGGGATTCGATGCGGTCTTTGTCGGGATCGAGTCGCCAAATGCGGAGAGCCTGAACGAGTGCAAAAAGATCCCGAACCGCAACCGCGATCTCGCCGACAGCGTGCGGAAGATTCACCGGGCAGGAATCCAGGTCCAGGGCGGATTTATCGTCGGGTTCGACAAGGATCCCCACACGATTTTCGATCGGATGATCGAATTCATCGAGGAGACGGGGATTGTCACGGCGATGGTGGGACTGCTCAACGCCCCGCGCGGGACGCGGTTGTACAAAAGATTATTGGAGGAGGGGAGACTGCTGAATCGCATGTCCGGCGACAACACTGATTTCTCCATCAACTTTCTCCCGAAGATGAATCTCCAAACCCTCCTCGATGGGTACACGAATGTCCTGCGAGCAATCTATGGTCCGAAGGAATACTACAATCGCGTACGTCGGTTTCTCAAGGAGTTCAAGCCCTCCCAGCCGAAGAGGTTTCAGTTCCGCGTTGGTCACCTGAAGGCCCTCGTGAAATCGTCAGTCCTTCTCGGAGTGATCGGCAAGGAACGAGTTCAGTATTGGAAGCTCTTTGCCTGGTCGCTGCTCACCAGACCGCGCCTCTTTCCGCTTGCCATTACCCTGGCCATCTACGGCTTTCATTTTCGAAAGGTGTTCGAGAACCATCTTCATCAAATCAGCCTTCCCTGACGGATATCGATGCCTCAGAATGGTCTCACCGGGGTTCGACCGCGCCACGCACGAGGCGATTCCTCTCCGGCGCTCTTGCTCATCGCTATTGCTACTCCGTTGCGCTCCTGGTAGATTTGATGCAGTGTGATGCGACTCCTTCCTCAAACATCCATCAATAACAGAAGGGGCATTGTCATGAAGAAATCAATCTTCATCGCGCTTGGATGTTTCCTTTTCCTCCCTATGAAACCTCCGACTGATGCCACCCACCTGCGACCGGGAAGATTGGGACATTAGACTCTTCGGCCCCGCCTCTATGCCTCAGGTGCCTTTTCTCTGTATCGACGCCCGAACGGAGGCCACTGCTTTATTGACGGCTTCTTCAAGCTATTTTGGAAAACGCTCCACGCGTTTTGGAAGCTCCAGAAGTTCGTCTTCCTCCGCGACAATAGCGGCTTTCCGCTCCTCCAGTTCGGGTTCAACGCGCCTGCGTTCCTCATCCATTTCGCGTTGCAGCTCTGACTTACGAAGCTCGTATTCGGCTGCCTCTTTTCGGCGCTCCATGGATGACTTGTACTTGTATTCCTCCTCGTCGCGCTCACGCTGCCGCTTGACTTGCAGATCGCGCTCCCGAACGCTCTGCTCATGTTCCTGCTGTTCTCGTCTCGACTCTTCACGTTTCGCCGCCATCTGCGCATCGAAGGTTTCCCGTTGTTCCGCCATCTCCCGTTCAATGGTTGCTTTGCGCCCTGCCTGGGCTTCGATCGACGCGGCAAGCGCATTGACGTTGTAGTCGATTTCGTGAACCTCTTTGAGCCTGGTAGTTTCCGTATCGATGGCGGCGCGCAGATCGGCCAGTCTGCTGGATTCCGCGATCATTTTCTCGGTCAGGTCTCTTAAGGCTTTACCATGGAAATCTGGAGGTCGGCTGCACCCTTTATCACGTTCTCATCGGTCTACGTGAGCGCTTTTTCAAGCGCTCGTTGTGACGCTTCCACAGATGGCTCCGCCGCCTTCTCAGCTGAGAGCTGTTCGATCTTCGGGAGCGCAGCCTCGTACGCCTTCAGAAGATCTTCTCGGCTGGTTCTTGCAGTCACCTTGGCAGGTGAGCAGCTTTCGTCTCTTCTTCCATCACAACGTCCGATCTGAAGGTAATCGGTGGTTTAAGGTGGGTGGTATCTCGTCCTCTAATCTCCGCCCTCGGAATTCCGATGAAGAGCCTGCACTTCCCACACTATCACATCTTTCTTTCCCCCCCACTCAACGGCGAGCATTTGGAGCGTCACAAGGATTCTGATCTTCTCCTCAAACGGAAGCCTCGCCTGTTCTCTGCGGGTTTCTCTCTCGCCCTCAAAATATTCACGCAGGGTCACAACGTTGTTGTGTCGTGTGAGGATCTTCAGGTCGTCATCACTCATGGTACGAACCCTCGAATCGATCCCATAAACCATGTCTCAGCAGAATATCTCTCAAGTGATCCTTGTCGATTCTCGCTTGCTCCAGAAGCATGCGGATTTTTATCTTGTCCTTATCCCGTGATGCTTTCAAGAACAGTGCTATCAGATACTCAGCCGACATGACCTTGGTCGGTACCCCTTCATACAACGTTTCAACGGCATTCTCCACAGCTTCCTTTGCAACCCCATCAGCGGGAATAAACTCTACAGGGATGCCATCTATCAGGAGCCACTGACCGGTCCACTTATCGTATCCCTTGTTCTTCAGATAATCGTAAATTGGTGAAAGAACAACGATCTGCTCTTTACCGACTGTCTTCTCTGGTATGATGAACAGATCGAGGTCTCGCGTGAAGAACGGCTCAATCCACTTCAGTGCTGCAATGGCCCCACCAATCGCATAGTCTCGAATGATTCCCCGAAGTTTCAGCTCATTAATGACTTCGAGTGTCTTCTTCATGGGTGAATAGGCGTTCTTGCACCGCTGACTTCCATACTTCTTGCCTTCCGCTTCGGTGATTCACGGTTTGCGGGCTGATGTTTCAATGCTTTTTCGCAGGGTGCTGCCTTTTTCCGTTTGTCTTGAAGCGCCACTACTGCTGTCCATGATAACCAAAAATGCAGCTTTGCGCAACACGACCACTCTCTCTGCGTTTTTCCCCTTGACTTCAATCAAAATCTTCCGTTCATTCATCTGAACACTTGTTCAAGTATTCCATTATGAAGGCCACCGCCCACAACCATGACCACGCGATCCGCTCCGCCAGGCGATCCCTGGGATCTGAGAAGACCGTCGTTGCGCTTGCCGAAACATTCAAAGTCCTCAGCGATCCAACTCGGCTCAAGATCGTCCTTGCCCTCACTCGGGAGGAGCTCTGTGTCTACGATATCGCCGAAGTCCTCGGGGCCACCGAATCGGCTGTGTCGCATCAACTCCGCCTTTTGAAAACCCTGCGACTCGTCAAGCAACGAAAAGAGGGAAAACACGTCTTCTATTCTCTCGACGACGATCACATTGAAGACCTCATCCGCATTGCCAGAACACACATCACCGAATGATGAAAACCCCTCCTCACGAAGTTCCCACTCGAGAAACCGTCGCCGTTGTTCCCGGCCTCTGCTGTCCGTCTGAGGAACAACTCATCCGCGCAAAGCTGGCCGACAAACCCGAGATTCGTTCATGCGAAATCAACCTTGTGACCAAGAGCGTCCACCTTCGTCACGCGGGAACAGAGAGTCAGATCCTGCAGTGGCTGAAGGAAATCGGATTGCCGGGCCACATTTCCTCATCCGCGTCGCCGCCGCCAATCCGCACAAACCGTGCGTTGCTCTACTCGACAGTCGGATCAGGGTTGTTCCTCCTCGCCGGCTTCATCATCGACTGGACGCCGGTACAATCGGTGCCTTCCGCGATCCTCTTTCTCCTCTCCGCACTGATCGGAGGGTGGCGAATCGGCGTGCGGGCGTTCCTCGCCGTCCGGAATCTCTCGCTCGAAATGAATTTCTTGATGACGGTTGCCGTGATTGGAGCAATGACAATCGACGCGTATTCCGAGGGAGCCGCGGTGGTGTTACTTTTTTCGATCTCTCTCCTGCTCGAATCCATCAGCGTCGATCGCAGCCGGAAGGCAATTCATTCCCTCATGAAACTGTCGCCGAGCGTGGCAAGTGTCAGACGCGGCGGCAAGGAACACCTCCTGCCCGTCGAGCATGTGGAGATTGGCGAGACAATCATCGTGCGACCGGGCGAACGCATTCCCCTCGATGGCGTTGTCATTGCAGGAGGATCGTCCATCGATGAGTCGACCCTGACCGGCGAGTCAGTTCCCGTACCGAAAGAGGTCAACGATCCTGTCTATGCAGGCACATTTAACCAGCGTGGTTCTCTCGAGGTCCGGACGACGCGAATGTCGGCAGATTCGACCCTCGCCCGCATCATTCACCTCGTCGAGGAAGCACAGGGACACAAAGCGCCGAGTCAGATGTTCATCGAGCGGTTCGCCGCGTACTACTCCCCTGCCGTATTCATCCTCGCGATCCTCGTGGCTGCCGTTCCACCGGTTTTGCTCGGACAGGCATTCGAACCGTGGTTCTATCGAGCGCTCGTTCTCCTTGTGATCGCGTGCCCATGCGCCCTCGTCATCTCAACGCCGGTTTCGATCGTCAGCGCGGTCACACGCGGTGCACGCCATGGTGTGCTGATCAAAGGGGGAAAACATCTGGAGTTGCTCGCTCAGATACGGGCAATCGCCTTTGACAAGACCGGTACCCTGACCAAAGGGGAACCGGAGATCACAGACATCATCGCTCTCGATTCGATGGCTCCGCTCGAGCTTCTGAAAATCGGAACAGCGCTGGAGGATCGATCCGAACATCATCTCGCCGCCGCCTTCGTCAACATGGCACGGGGGCATCAAGTCGACTTCAGTCGAACCGCGGTCGACGAATTTCACGCGATTACCGGCCGTGGAATCGAGGGATTTGTCGATGGCAAGAAATACATCCTCGGAAATCATCTCTTGATCGAGGAGCTGGGACTTTTTACTCCACCGGTCGAGGCGATCTTCGACCAACTGGAACGCGACGGCAAAACCGTCACGGCACTGGCCACTGATGAGCGAATTGTGGGCATCATCGCATTGATCGATCCTCCCCGGGATGAGAGCGCCCGAACCGTGCAGGAACTTCGACAGCTGGGGGTGAGATCGATTGCGATGGTGACCGGCGACAACAAGGGGACGGCAAGGGCGATCGCGGCAACCCTCGATATCGAAGACACCCGGGCCGAACTGCTGCCTCACCAGAAGCTCGAGGCAATTAGACAACTCCGCAAAGAGCACGGCCCGATCGCGATGGTTGGGGACGGAGTCAATGACGCTCCCGCCCTCGCGGGATCGGACATCGGCATCGCTGTCGGCGGCGTCGCCTCCGATACTGCCATTGAGACTTCGGATGTTGTGCTGATGTCCGACGACCTGTCCAAGATTCCTCAAGCCATCAGACTGGGACGCAGAACTCAGACGATTATCCGCCAGAACATTGCGCTCGCACTCGCTACCAAAGCTGCATTTCTTCTCCTTGGCGTTTTGGGTCTTACCAGCCTGTGGCTTGCGATCCTTGCGGATGATGGCGCAACATTGGTTGTTATCGCCAACAGCCTCCGCCTGCTTCGATCGTAGTCCCGCTGACTCTCGGCTGGTCTCCTTTGTCCGCGTGCGAACATCACAAAACTCGTTGACTTTTAGGCCCATATTTGGTAAATTATTCGCCACCTAAGATGCCATAATTGAATACGTTTAGAGGATTTCAATGTACGCCGTTGTCGACATCGCCGGAGAACAATTCAAAGTCTCAAAATCTGACAAGATCTTCGTTCCAAAACTTGAAACAGAAGTCGGCTCAAAGCTGACATTCGACAAGGTGTTGCTTCTCTCGGACGATAAGCAAACGAAGATTGGGACTCCGCACCTCGATGGCGCGTCGGTGCATGCAAAGGTCCTTTCCCATACAAAGGACGACAAGGTGGTGGTTTTCAAGAAAAAGAAACGGAAGGGCTATCGGGTCAAGCGGGGACATCGGCAACAGTACACAGAGATTGAGATTACGAAGATCGGATAAGCGAGTTTTTGAAGTCAGAAACAAGAGAGAAACGGAGTAGGAAGTATGGCTCATAAAAAGGGTGCTGGCAGTACGAAGAATGGTCGCGACAGCAATGCCCAGCGACTGGGGGTGAAGCGATTCGGCGGCCAGTCGGTCTCGGCGGGAAGCATTCTGGTCCGGCAGCGAGGCACGAAGTTCCATCCCGGGACCAACGTGGGGATCGGGAGCGACGACACGCTCTTTGCCCTTGTCGACGGCGTGGTGCGGTTTGAAAGGGTCGGCAAGACAAAGCAGCGAGTGAGCGTCCATAGCGCAGCGTGATGTAACCTCCCAGGCCTCAGAAATGAGGCCTTTTCTTTTTCACTAAACCACAACTCTCCAACCATCGCGCCTTGGGTTCTCGCGGGCAACACTGTCAACCGGACAGCGAGGAGTCAAGGAAATCAATCCTTCGAGGTTCCGTATGAACAAAATTACTGTCATTGGCGCGGGAAATGTTGGCGCAACCGCCGCCCAGCTCATTGCTGCGAAGGAACTCGCTAACCAAGTTGTGCTGGTGGATATTCTGGAAGGGATCCCTCAGGGGAAGGGACTTGACATGTATGAATCTCAGCCCGTGCACGGAGCGGATTCGCCCGTGATCGGAACGAATTCATATGACGAGACGGCGAGTTCCGATCTTATCCTGATCACAGCAGGCATCCCACGAAAGCCGGGGATGAGTAGAGACGATCTGATGGCAACAAACGCCAAGATCGTTCAATCGGTCACCAAAGAGGCAGTCGCAAAGTCACCGAAAGCTATCCTGATCGTCGTCTCCAATCCCCTCGATGTCATGACGTACGTCGCTTTGAAGGCAAGCGGATTCGAGCGACATCGCGTCATGGGAATGGCCGGAGTTCTGGATTCAGCCCGATTCCGGACATTCGTGTCGATGGAGCTTGGCGTCTCCGTGGAAGATATTACGGCGTTCGTTCTCGGTGGCCACGGCGATTCGATGGTGCCGTTGCCTCGATATTCCACGGTGGCCGGAATTCCTCTTCCGGATCTGATGGATCAGGCCACGATCGACCGTCTGGTCAAGCGTACCCGCGACGGAGGAATCGAAATCGTGAACTTCCTCAAGACCGGAAGTGCGTACTACGCGCCTGCCGCCGCTTCCGTCCAGATGATCGAAGCGATCGCGAAAAACAAGAAGAGGATTCTCCCCTGCGCTGTTATGCTCGAGGGAGAATATGGAATCAATGGAACGGTCGTCGGCGTCCCCATCAAGCTTGGAGCAAAGGGGATGGAGGAAATCATCCAGATTAAGCTCTCGGCCGATGAACAGGCGGCGCTCAACAAATCTGCCGCCGATGTAAAGGCCACGATGGACAAGGTTGTCTTCTAGCAGCCTCCGATCGAATCAGAAAGGCCCATTCAAAACCTCGGTGTTGGATGGGCCTTTTCATTTCTGCGCTGATTCACCTCAACGCCAATCGTGACAATTCCGGGGGAATGAATGAAGGGCGAGTCTCGGGCTAAGTGCGGAAAGTGGGGGGAGACATTTCAGCTAGAGGGTTTTCGTCAGATCGATCTCCATTTCCACAGTCGTCCCCTCGTTGGTGAAGAAGAAATCCACTCGATCAACCATGGATCGGATCAGAAAGATCCCCCGGCCGCTTTCCCGGAGGAGGTTGTCATCCTCAATCGGATTTGGGACTGTATTGAGGTCAAAGCCGAGTCCTCGATCCCGCACTCGTACGACGATGCTCTGAGCCGCAAGATGACATTCGACCTCGACAATTTTCGACGGATCGCGCTTGTTCCCATGAACCATCGCATTGTTTACGGCCTCGGTCGTTGCAACAAGCAGCCGGTAGAACGTTCCGTCATCAAGCCGTGCGGTCTTGTTCACGCTCAGCAAGAAGTCCTCGATTGTCCCGATTTTCTTCGGATCGCTCGCGCATCGGTGTGTGAACGATCGCGATCGTGGCCGAGACACTTTCCTTTTTCGCACGCCTCGCTTACCCATCGATTAGATAAGGATTCCCACCGTCATCGTTAGATTGGACGTTCTTCGCAATGTGACGTTGTCTTCGGACTGCGTCTCCCGCCAGCCATGAAGGATGAAATGTTGATTCGATCCATTGTCCCAGATCAGCGCCACGGTCGGTCCGCCGTTATGAAGCCGACGCTCGAAGACACTCACACCTCCTTCCACGCGATACCGATCCTGGAAGAAGACTCGATAACCGACCGCAATTCTGATGCCGGGGCCTGCAATGTACGATATTTGAGGCCAATACGCGACCTCCACGATGTAATTCTCCGGTCTCTCTTTAAACTCCTTCCACCGGAGGATTCCCCTCTCATAGAGCCGAAGATTGCCCGTCACCGAAAAATCCATCCTGCGATTCAACCGGATCCCGAGTGAATCGGACCAGTACGCTTGCCGAAATGAAAAACTCCTCACAGACCGAATCTGTTCTTCGAAATCGTATACAGTATAGTTTGCGAGAACCTCGGAAACGGTCACATTGCGGATCCATGAGCTCGGGGCATACCTCACCTCCGCGCGCAGCCGCACAATGCGGTTCCAGTTGTTGTTTGCGCTCTGAAGTCGACTCAAATACACCAGATGATTGAGAGAGACATCGGCAAACAGATCGATCGATAGATGGGAACCAACGACGTGGAGCCAACCGAGACCGGCAGAAACCAAGAGCTCGTCGCGATCGTCCGTGTTCAGCGTGTCCGGGGTGTCATATCGCAAAACGGACGCCGATCCTCCAAACCGGAGGCGGTCCGACGCTGTGACATCGGCAACGGCATTGGCGGAAACCCCCGTTCGGCTCGCGATATTCCCAAGTCGACGCGCCGATTTCTCCTGCCGTTCGTAGTCCCCCCGCGGCAGTGACGGATCATCGCGGACCGCATGCTTTTCTTCACGCTCATCATAGGAAAGGCTCAGCGCCGACATCAGCCAATCGCCGAATTCCTTTTCGAGCGACAGTGATCCGTGCACACTGAATTCACTAATCGAAACATCCAGAGGCACTGCGGACGGCTGAACTGCGCTCTTGTACTCATACGACCTTCGAATCCCCCGGCTGAGAAGACCTCCGCGGACCGTCAGGCGAAGTGATCGATCGACCGCGTAGACCAAGGTATCGGTTATCGAAAGATCGCGCGCCTCTCTCCGGAAGATGTTCCGATCTGTCCGATGTTCCCGCGATATTGCGGTGTCCGCCAACGTATAGAATTCCCGCCTCTGGTTCATAGATCGAACGGTCAGCTTGTTCCACGCGAGATCTCCAAATTGTCGTCGGAGCATGAGGGAGAGGCTGTCCGCCCGGGGCGATCGTCGATCCAGGTACGATGCAATTGATCGGAAGTGCATATCTGCATCAAATTCTTCCACCATCAGCTGATCACCCACAATCTCGGCAATGTACGAGAAGCCACGGTCCCGCACCCCTTCTTGCGATGCGAACTCGTACCCGCCGAGAAACGAGGCCCGAAGACGGGGTCCAGGACGATACTCCGGGCCGGCGTAGATTTGGTGCTGGGATAGACTGCTGAGTTCGACCGTACGATTGTCTGAAAGAATCAGAGAGCGGCCTGCGCCGTGCAACGACCATCCTGCCTTCAGATCCGACACAACATTAACGGAGAGCGTGAGGTCGTCCTTGATCGACGTTGGGTCGGTCTTTACGATTCGCGATCGGGATTCCTGTGACAGGCGAATGCTCGTTGACCCGAAATTCCTGTCGAGATACAGCTTTCCGAGCCAAAGGAATGTGTTGAGCGTACGATCGAACTGCAGCATGGAAAACCGTGTTCCATCGGTTGGAGTTGTGAGGGAGCGTAGAGCAGACTCCTGCGCCCGCCCGCCCCACGTCGTAGCGAGCATGCACGCGAGCCCAATCCACACCCTGCTGCAATACGGTTTCTTCATCTCCACAGTCGCTCGTGAAACAGTGAGAGGAATCGCTCCCGATCGATTCGATGTGCCACATGTGGATGCGTTTTGCGTCCGGACCGTTGTTCGCGGGGATAGGCAAGCGTCATCCCTCTGGTGAGCGTGCCTTGTGTCTCCACATCCACAAGTACTTCGCGAGTGGTAACCATCGATGGATCGATCACGGCAGCCACAGCGATCGGATCGTGCAGGTAGCATCCATCAAACCCTTCCGAACGGCTGTGGTACTCCATGTAGTGGGCTGTCGCATCGGATACGAAATCCAGAAGCGCCCGATCCACGGACGAAGCCCGTCCCGTTAACTCGCTTCTGAACAACACGACCTGCTCCGTGACATCGAGCGGCACAACGACAACCGGAAGCCCCGATCGGAGAACTATCCTCGCTGCCTCAGGATCGACGTAGTAATTGAATTCGGCGACCGGACCTGTGTTGCCGGCTACGCGGAAGGCGCCTCCCATTGTCACAATCGAACGGACGTTTCTCAGCGCGCGGGGGTTTCTCTTCCACGCGAGGGCAACGTTGGTGAGCGGACCGAGGGCGATAATTGCGAGCTCCCGACCGTACCTCTCGCATGCTTCCAGCAACACCTCAACGGCATGCGCCGCGTGGCGCCGCTTCGAAACTCTCCGCGAAAGCGATCGATCCCCGAGACCGTCTCTCCCGTGCACGTCGCGGGCCGTAACGAGTTCTCTCCGGAGCGGCTTGCCCGCGCCTTGAGCAACAACGACGGGCATCGCATATCCGATCCTGTCAAGAACCGCGAGCACATTTCGGGTACACTTCTCCACCTCCACATTGCCCGCCACAGTCGTGACCGCGTGGATCAGAAGCTCAGGAGACTTCAACGCGATGATCAATGCCAAGGCATCATCGACACCCGTGTCCGTATCTATCACGACAGGAATTTGTTTCGACATCACGGCTCAGCCACCACGAATGATGAAGAATGGCGAGGAACTATGAACCGAGAAGATCGGAAGCCGCGCGGGTCGGTCGATATCCCAGCATCTGCCTGGCCTTGCGGCTGCTGATGAGGGAATCGGTCCCGACGAGATCTCCGACCACGGTCACTTCCGGAAAGAACTGCTCGATCAGTGCTCGACTGTCGACTCCAACCCAATTATGATCCGCTGTGATAAAGAAAGACTCAAACGGATTGCGGAGATCGGCCTCAAGTGAATGTCGGATCGCATCGACCAGGTCCGAAACATGGACAAACGCCCAGAGGTTTTTCGACCACCTTTCGTATTCCCGCACGAGGCCTCGATAGACGATTCTCTCCCTCTCCTCGGGCACCCACACCCACGGAGGCCTCAACGCGACGATCCGCATTCCGTACCGCACCGCATATCCTGAGCACAGAAGCTCTGCCGTCGCCTTGCTCAAACCGTACGGATCCTCGGGGCGAAGGGGATGCTCCTCGTTGATAGGGAAATAGGACGGAAGTAATCGACGCGGTGAGAAGGCAAACCCGAGGGTTGATTCGCTTGACAGAAGAACAAGCTTTTTGATTCGATTGGCCGCACACGCCTCGAGCACGTTGAACGTCCCCAGGGCATTCGTCTGATAGACCTTCTCCGGCGGATCATTGAGGGGGTGCGGGATCCCCGCGCAATGGACAACAGCATCAAACCCGGTGATTTCCCGCCGACACTGACCTGCATCCAGAATATCGACATCATGACGCACGACACCATTTCTTGGATAAGGTTTTACATCCAGCACCTCCACATCCATCCCTACAGAGAGCTCCTGGACGACATATGTTCCTATCAGACCGCTTCCTCCAGTCACCAGGAGCCTCATAGCACCACCTTTTGTCCTCGGACAGGAATAGATACGTTGGAATACCCCTCAGAGTTGAGCCTCTTGGCAAGCGCTTCAGCGCGATCGAGTTCACCGTGGACAAGAAACACTCCCTTGAGGAGAGCAGGATCCATCGTCTGGACGTAACTCGTGAGCTCGTCCCCTCCGGCGTGAGCCGAGAACGCGTTCAAAATCTCGACGCGTGCCCGCAGCTGATACGGCTCCCCGAATATCCTCACCTCCGCTTGACGTTCAACGAGACGTCGGCCAAGCGTGTGCTCAGCCATGAACCCGACGATGAGCACCGTGTTCCTGGAATCCTGAATGTTGTTGGCGAGATGGTGCAGGATTCTCCCCCCTTCGCACATCCCTGAGGCGGCAATAATCACGCACGGATCGTGGCGATCATTCAACGCCTTCGAGTCATCGACCGAACGGATATAGGTGAGCCGCCCGAATCCGAACGGATCCTCGTGTTGCCGGAGATATCTCATCATTTCTTTGTCGAAGCACTCAGAATGCATCCGAAACACGTCGGTTGCATTGACGGCCAGCGGACTATCGACGTAGACGGGAATGGGTGGCAGGCGTCCCTCGTCACAAAGCTGGAAGAATTTGTAGATCAGCTCCTGGGTGCGACCGACGCTGAACGACGGAATGATGATTTTTCCTCCCTGTTCAACCGCTTCTTTGACCACCCGAAGGAGCGACTCACGCATGCCGGTCGCGGGATCGTGGTTCTTGCCCCCGTACGTGCTCTCACAAATGAGATAGTCGACATCGCCGATGGGCTGCGGGTCTCTCAGAATGGGCATATCCTTTCGCCCGAGATCGCCGGTGAAGCCGATCCTCTGCGTCCGGCCGTTGTGTTCCACTTCAAGGAGCATCGCAGCCGATCCGAGAATATGGCCGGCGTCGAAGAACTGCAGCACGATTCCCGGCGCAACCTGAAATGCCTGGCGATAGCCGATCGATACGAATTGATCGATTGTCTCGTCCACATCCTCTTCCGTGTAGAGAGGCTCGACAAGCGCTTCGTTTTTCTTCTTGTGCCGTTTGTTCACGAACTCGACATCACGTTGCTGGAGGAACGCGCTGTCGTACAGCATGATGTTGCAGAGATCGCGTGTCGCGGCCGTTGCGTAGATAGGATCGCGGTACCCGCTGCGCACAAGATTGGGGAGATTCCCGGCGTGATCGATGTGGGCATGAGAGAGAATGACAGCATCGATCGAGGGAGCGTCAAACGGAAATGTCTTGTTTCGGTCGAATGCCTCCGACCGCCTGCCCTGGAAGAGACCGCAATCGAGGAGTATCGTACTTCCGTTGGCGGAAACGAGGTGCATGGATCCCGTGACACTTCGGGCGGCACCGAGGAATTGGATGGTCATGCAGGTCGGTGTCGGATAGTGAGTACCAGCCGCGACGTTCGGTCGGCAAAGTAGCCAGAAGTGGAGTGAAATGCAACGCGGGGGCGAGCGAGGAAGGATGCGCCGGAAAAGCAAAGGGGCGATGTTCCTGAGAGCATCGCCCCGTTTCTCACTCCGCGTACCCTCCTCCCAGAGACACGCGTGCATGAGATTTCAGTCTACACGTCACCCGTCTTCGCGGGTAACTTCCTTGCACAGATGCAATCTCTTTTTTTCCGCGGGAAAAAGAAAGTTAATTTTTGTTCAATCTTTTGCGCCACGCACCGAACGATTTCACGCGCGCGACAGACATCCGTCGACGTCGAACCGCGCGAAGTTCGAACGTCCAGAACAGATCGCTTCCGAGAAGAAGTTCCCGGAGTCAACGCTCAAAGGCGAAACAAGATAATCGCAAAATCTTTTGGATGGAAATCGAGAGGAAACGAGATTTGGCAAAAACCAATGGCTGGACCGAATCCACCAGAACACCGGTCGTACGTGTTCACGCGATCGTGATCATCATCCGCCGATCAGCTTCTTGTAGCCGGCCGCATCCAGCAACGCGGCAACCTGATCACCGGACTTCATCTTCATCCGGATCATCCAACCTGTCTCGTACGGGCTTTTGTTGATTAGTTCGGGAGTCTCCTTCAGGGCATCGTTGATCTCGATCACCTCGCCTGAGAGGGGTGCAAAAAGATCGGAGACTGCTTTCACCGCCTCGATCGTCCCAAACGGCTTGCCCTGGTCGGTGACTTTGCCGACATCGGGAAGTTCAACGAACACAATGTCCCCCAACTCACCCTGGGCGTAGTCTGTTATTCCCACGGTGGCGATCTCCCCCTCGATCTTCACCCATTCATGGTCTTTTGTATACTTCAACTGTTCAGGGATGTTCATGGTTGGTCGCTCCCAGGTCTTTCGTCAGTTCTCATCACTCTTTGAAATTGAAAGATTCGATAAACTTCGTGTCGAAGTCGCCGCTTCGGAACTTCTCATCCTCCATCAGTTTCTTGTGGAACGGAATCGTCGTTTCGATTCCTTCGATGATAAATTCATCCAACATCTGCCTCATCTTATCAATCGCTTCCAAGCGTGTGTGCGCTTTGACTATCAGCTTTGCGACGAGCGAATCATAGTACGGCGGGATTTGGTACCCTGCATAGATATGTGAATCGACTCGAACGCCGAACCCCCCCGGAAAATGCAGGCTCGTGATCCTGCCCGGCGATGGACGAAAATCGTGATCGGGATTCTCGGCGTTGATACGGCATTCGAGGGCATGCCACTGCGGCTTCACTTTCGTCTTTCGCATCCGCTCCCCCGCCACCGCCTCGATCTGCATTTTTACAAGGTCAATCCCCATCACTTCCTCGGTCACCGGGTGCTCGACCTGAATTCTTGTATTCATCTCCATGAAATAGAAGTTCTTGTCCTTGTCGAGCAGAAACTCGATTGTCCCTGCGCCGACGTATCCCACCCCCTTGGCTCCACGCACCGCCGCGGCACCCATTGCCTCCCGAATCTCCGGTGTGATGGCGGGTGAGGGCGATTCTTCCACAAGCTTCTGATGACGCCGCTGGATCGAGCAATCGCGCTCGCCAAAGTGGACAACGTTTCCGTGCGTATCTCCCATCACCTGGATCTCGACATGGCGTGGTTCCTCGAGATACTTTTCAATGTAGACTGCCGGATTGCCGAAGGCTGCTTCCGCTTCGCGTCGCGCCGTGCGAACGGCTTTCTCAAACTCACCTTCGCTCCTCACGATCCGCATCCCCTTTCCCCCACCCCCTGCCGTTGCCTTGATGATCACGGGAAAGCCGATCTCATGAGCGAGGTTTCTGGCGGCGTGAACATCTTCCACTATTCCATCGCTCCCCGGGACGACCGGCACTCCGGTCGCTCGCATGGTCTCCTTGGCCAATGCCTTGTCCCCCATCGCAGAGATCGCCTCGGGCGACGGGCCGACGAATGTCAGCCCTGAAGATGCACAAATCGACGCAAAATCGGCATTCTCGGCGAGAAATCCATAGCCTGGGTGGACGGCATCCGCATTCGTGATTTCCGCAGCGGCAATGAGACGGGGAATATTGAGATAGCTTTCCTTGCTTGGGGGGGGACCGATGCAGACGGCTTCATCCGCAAATCGGACATGCAGGGCTTCACGATCGGCTTCCGAGTACACCGCGACGGTCTTGACGCCCAGCTCGCGGCATGCACGAATCACCCGCAGGGCAATTTCACCCCGATTCGCTACGAGTATTTTTCTGAACAATGGAAATCCTCTGGTGTGGAAGGAAAGGATGCGAAACGATCGGCGCCATCCAGCCGATTACGACGGCTTTATGAGAAACAGCGGCTGATTGTATTCCACCGGCTTCGCGTTTTCGACGAGGATTTTGACAATCTCACCATCAAGATCGGATTCGATTTCATTCATAAGCTTCATTGCCTCCACGATGCAAAGGACAGAGCCCCGGCGGATCTTGTGGCCAACCTCCACATAGGGATCGGCATCCGGCGAGGGGGCCCGATAGAAGGTGCCCACAATGGGGGATCGAATCTCATGGTATGACTGCTCTGCTTTCGAAGGGGCGGGTGTCGGCGCTGGTGCGGCGGCAGGGGTTGGAGGGGGCGCAACCGGCATTGCCGGCGGAGGCGCCTGCGGGAGGGAAATGTGGTGAACCGGGGCCTGCACCGGCTGGTGCTTGGCAATACGGATCTTCTTTCCTTCTTCCTCCACTTCGATCTCGTCGACACCACTGTTCTCGATGAGCTTGATCAGCTTCTTGATGTACGCCAGTTCCATGATAACTCCTTGTAGTGAAAGGGGGAGTCTTTGAGCGATCGTTCAGCCGCTCGCCGACCTGTCCTACATCTTCGCCCGCTCCAGGTATTGGCCCGTTCGAGTGTCCACTTTGATCGTATCCCCCTCATTGATGAACAGCGGCACATTGACTATGGCGCCGGTCTCCACCGTTGCCGGCTTCGTTGCCCCGGTGGCGGTATCTCCCTTTACCCCAGGGACTGTTTCGACGACCTTGAGGAGGACGTTGAACGGGATTTCCGCCGCGACCACGTCCGTACCGACCATCATCAGTTGGATCGTCTCTCCCTCCTTGATGAATTTCGCCCCGTCTCCGATGATCGACTCATCGACCGGGATCTGTTCGTATGTCTCTTTGTCCATCAATTGATAGCTCGAACCGTCATGGTAGAGGAACTGGAATTCTTTCTGCTCCATCCGCACCTCTTCCACCTCCTCCCCCGATCGAAACCTATTCTCCGTTGTCTTCCCCGTCTTGATATTCCGAAGTTTAGCTTGAACGAATGCCCGGAGATTCCCCGGCGTGCGATGGATGTATTCGTCAATGCGGTGCAGCTCGCCGTTGAACCTGATCACCATACCAACACGAAAATCAGAAGTTGTCGCCATAAAACCTCATAGTTTCTACAACTTTCGATCAAAAAACGCGCACTTTCGAGCAAAATGGGGTCAAAAGATAGTGAAAAGAGGGGGGATTGTCAAGAATCGTTTTTTCGGTTTGCATGCCGGCGACCACGAACTTAACAACACCCCCGAGCGCGGGCTCGTCACGATGATTGCCCCCTTCCCGCCGCAGGGGGACGTCGGAGGCTCCGTTGCTCAGCACCTTTCGCCTTACCGCATAATGTGCTATATTTTTTCCCCATTCCGCATCAGATGACTTGAGTACTCAATTCTTCCTCCCATCTGTTGCCTCACGTGTCTCAACGATCAAGGACGATCATGGCTAAGGATATTTCGAAGATTTCCTATTGCAATACCATCCTTGAAACCATCGGCAATACCCCGCTCGTGAAGCTCTCGAAGCTCGGGAAAGGGCTCAAACCGCATCTCTTTGTCAAGGTGGAATACTTCAATCCTGGTGGATCGGTGAAAGACCGGATCGGGACAGAGATCATCGAGGAGGCGGAACGCGAGGGACGTCTCAAACCCGGCGGGACGATCGTCGAGGCGACATCGGGAAATACGGGTATGGGATTGGCAATCGCGGCGGCCTACAAAGGATACCGATGTGTGTTCACGATGCCGGACAAGATGAGCATCGAAAAGATCCGATTGCTGCGCGCATTCGGCGCCGAGGTGATCGTGACACCGACAGCCGTGCCTCACGATTCCCCCGAGTGCTACACCGAGGTCGCAAAAAAGGTTGTTCGCGAGACTCCCAATTCCATCCTGGCCAACCAGTACTACAACCCGAAGAACCCCGAGGCGCACTACAAAACCACCGGCCCGGAAATCTGGAACCAGACGGCCGGCCAGGTCGATTATTTTATCGGGGGGATGGGAACCGGAGGGACGCTGAGCGGTGTCGGCAAATATCTGAAGGAGCAGAATCCCAACGTCAAGATCGTCGCGGTCGATCCCAGGGGTTCGGTCCTCAAAGAGTATTTTCACACGCACAAGATGCCCGAAAGTCATCGACCCTATCTGGTCGAGGGGATCGGCCAGGATTTTGTTCCGGGGACGATTCACTGGGAGTTTATTGACGATGTGATCGAGGTAACGGATCGCGAATCATTTCTTGCCGCGCGTCGGCTCACACGCGAAGAGGGGATTTTTGTCGGAGGTTCCGGAGGCACCGCGCTGGCCGGGGCCCTCAAGCTGGCCGAGCGACTGACCGACGATGATGTGGTGGTCATCCTGCTTCCGGACACCGGTGAACGATACCTGACCAAGATGTACAATGACGACTGGATGCGCGAGAATCGATTCCTGGTGCCCGAGCGAGTGACGCTCCGGTATATTCTTCAGGCGAAGAAGAGCGCGCACCCGTTGATCTCCGTCGAACCCCAATCGACGATCCGGCAGGCGCTGGACCTCCTCGAGGAGCACAATATTTCTCAGCTCCCGGTTCTCGACCACGGGAAATCGGTCGGGAGCGTAGACGAAAGCGACTTGATGAGCGCCGTGCTAGACCAACCGTCATTGTTCGATGCAACGATTTCGACTGTCATGAAGAAACCATTTCCGCTCGTCGGCATCGACGATCCGCTTGGAGATGCCGTTTCCCATCTTTTGAAGAAATATCCGGCGGTGCTCGTTGGAGAGGCGGAAGAGGTCGTCGGCATCGTCACACGATTTGACATCATCGAGCACCTCAGCCGCTAGATCTGGAGATATCGCTGGGCGACACATTGATGTTGTTGTCTCAACAGAACACCTGAGGACCAACCCATGGGATTTTCGACAAAGGCGATTCACGCCGCCATTGAACCTGATCCGGTGACCGGATCGATTATGACGCCTATTCACCTCACATCAACATACGTGCAGGAGGAATTGGGAAAGCACAAGGGGTATGAGTACGCCCGTGTGTCGAACCCGACCCGGACTGTCCTCGAGAAGCAGATCGCAGCGCTCGAGGGGGGAAAGGAAGGTCTTGCGTTCGCTTCGGGAATGGCGGCCATTGCAACGATATTTTCCCTTCTGAAATCCGGTGACCATGTTATCGTCTCTCACGACGTGTACGGCGGTACGTACCGTCTCGGAAAACTCGTGCTTGGAAATTTCCAGCTGGAGTTCGATTTCGTCGATGCGAGCGAAACCGACAATCTGAAGAAGGCCATCAAGCCGTCGACAAAGATGGTTTTCATCGAAACGCCGACGAATCCGACGATGACAATCACAGATCTCACGGCCGTGAGCAGGCTATGCCAAGCAAGGAAACTGATCTCGATCGTCGACAACACATTTGCGACCCCTTATTTCCAGACCCCTCTTGATCATGGGATCGATATCGTCGTGCATAGTGCGACGAAATACCTGAACGGACACAGCGATATGTTGGGCGGACTGATCGTGCTGAATGATGCGGACCTTACCGAACGGCTTCGGTTCCTCCAGAAGTCGATCGGCGGGATCATGAGTCCATTTGAAGCGTGGATGTGCCTGCGCGGAATGAAGACACTGGCCGTCCGGATGGATCGGCACAACGCGAATGCGATGGAGATCGCGGAATTCCTCCAGAATCATCGCAAGGTGCAGAAGGTGAACTACCCGGGTCTCATCTCCCATCCGGAGCATCGATTGGCCAGAAAGCAGATGCGCGGCTATGGTGGGATGATCTCATTTGATCTCGGCTCGCTGGAGAAGGCGAAAGGATTTCTAAAGAAAGTCCGTCTCTGCGCCCTCGCCGAGAGTCTCGGCGGTGTTGAGACGCTCATCTCTCATCCGGTAACGATGACGCATGCATCAGTCCCGCCGGAACAGCGAAAGAAGATCGGCGTGACAGATGGTTTGGTGAGAATTTCGGTGGGGATTGAGGATGTGGAGGATATTATCGCAGACCTCAATCAAGCGCTCAAAGGGATATAGCCGCGGACTACGCGGAAGAGCACGAATCGCTGCGGATCGGTCGGCCTCACTCGTACAGCAGATACTTCTTGCGAAGTGGTTTGAACTGATCCGTGTCGCGACGAGCCTGCAATTCAAGGCTCTTCACGCCGGCTTCCCCCCCCAGTTTCATTCGAACCTCCGAGGTTCCCATCAATCGGTCGATTGATCGCTCCCTCCATTTGAACTGATCACCCCCCTGATCAATCGCTGTCCGCAACATGACCAGGGCCGTTCGGATCGGATCGAACGCGTTCCGGTCGACAACCTCCGGCCGAACCCCGTTGCATGTCTCTCCTCGGTACTTCGGATTGGTTGCCACGTTCTCGATATCACGCGGCGTAAAGGTGACCGGATGGAACCGAATGCCGGCAAGTCCGCTTTTCTGCAGAGCTGCCGCCCACGCGTCTCCATTCAGAAACGGAGCACCGATGAACTCGAAGGGGTGATCAGTTCCCCTCCCTTCCGAGATATTCGTCCCCTCAAAATAGCACGTTGCCGGATACACGATCGAGGTCGCCGGCGTCATGATGTTCGGCGACGGCTTGACCCACGGGAGTCCGGTTTCGTCATACCAATGATCGCGTTTCCATCCCTCCATTTTCACGACATGGAGATTTGCCTTCACACCGTTGCGCAGCCACCCCTCCTCATTGAACATCGTCGCGAGTTCCCCGATCGTCAAGCCGTGCATGATCGGAATCGGATGCAATCCAACGAATGATTTCAGAGTGTCGTGCACCATGAATCCGCCGATTCTCCTCCCCGTGATCGGATTCGGCCGATCGAGCACCGCAAACGGAATTCCTTGTTCCGCCGCCGCTTCCATCGCATACGACATGGTGCTGATGTACGTAAAGAACCGTACGCCGGCATCCTGGATATCGAAGAGAAGAACATCGATCCCTTTCAGCATCTCAAGCGTCGGCTTGAAGGTTTGGCCGTAGAGCGAGTGAACAGGAACATCGAGCGCTGCATCTCGTTCCGTCTGGATTTGTTCCCCCGCGGGAGCCGCTCCCCGGAACCCATGCTCGGGGCTGAAAAGAGCAACGAGCTTGACATTCGGCAGAACTCTCAAGGCGTCGACCAAATGCCGACCGTCCGGGAGTCTACTGGACTGATTGGCGATCAGTCCGATGCGTTTTCCCTCAATGAGGCGGAGCTGTTCGTCAAGGAGGATTTCAGCCCCGACACGAACCTGAGAAGGCGCGGATGATGTGATCAACCAAACGAAGACGAGTGCGCCGTATCGTACAGTCTGTTTCATCTGTTTTCCCATTCTTATGGAACATGGATGAACGTTTTGGCAATGGTCCAGCCAGCGATCGTCATTCCGTCCCAGATGACGCCGGAAATAATGCGAGCATCGATTTCGTCAGGTTGGAGGATGATGCGTTCGAATTCTTCGGTGAGATCCGGGGATTTCTCTGCAGGACTCAAATGCCGGGCGATATAGACACAACAGATTTCATCAGTAATGCCGTTGAACGGATTGAACTCTCCTGCAATCTGCCACTCCCGCGCAGCATATCCCGCTTCTTCCGCAAGCTCATCGAGGGCCGTTTCGTCGTAGGAGCATCCCTCTTTCACGCCGCCGCACGGAAATTCGAGGCTTTCCTTCTCACAGAGGTACCGATACTGATTGATCATCACAATCCGGCCGTCGTTCAACACAGGGACGATCATGCTGGCGCCGTTCGTATGGACGTAGTGATACTCCCCCTTCAGGTCGTCGGAGAGGCTGAACTCGTCGACTTTATAGGTCCACCACGAGTTCTTGAATTTCACCGATTCGGAGAGTTTGTTCCATTTCTTGAGGGGCATGGACGATTCCCGGGAGAGAAAAGAAAAGGGACTCCCGATGATCACATCGAGAGCCCCGCGCATCGAGTCATCTACACCAGTTCGCTTTCGGAGAAGAAGAAGGCAACCTCAAGTCTTCCGTTTTCGGGGGAATCCGACCCATGAACGATGTTTTCCCCTTTGTTGTCGGCGAAGAGCTTTCGGATCGTTCCATCGGCGGCATCTTTCGGATCAGTCGCGCCGATCAGGGTGCGGAAATCGGCAACCGCGTTTTCCTTTTCCAACGCGATCGGGACGCACGGTCCGCTCGACATGAATTCCACAAGTCCGTCATAGAACGGTCGGCCTTTGTGGACGGCGTAGAATGCTCCAGCCTCGACGGCCGTGAGCCGAAGCATCTTCATCGAGAGCACCTTGAAGCCCCCTGTTTGAATTCTTGAAAGGACTTCGCCTTGCAGTCCTTTGCGTACGCAATCAGGCTTGAGTATCGCGAGTGTTCGTTCAACTACCATGTACGTCATCAACTCCTTTCGTTTGCTCTTCGCTTCTTACGGATTGATTGCTGATTCAAATCACTTGGCTCGGCGTTTTGGTTTCCGTGCCGTTCGGCTTTTTCTGGCAGCCGGTCGCGCTGTCGTCCGATGTGACGTTTTCGCTTTCTTCATTCCCCGCAGTGCTCTGGCCATCGTTTCCCCAAGCAACGCGGGATTGTCCACCACGATGATACCCGCCGCTTTCATCGCCGCGAATTTCTCAGCCGCTGTTCCTTTTCCACCCGAAATGATCGCTCCGGCGTGCCCCATGCGTCGCCCCGGGGGGGCCGTTTGGCCTGCGATGAAACCGACGACCGGTTTCTTTACATGTTTCTTGATGTACTCAGCCGCCTCTTCTTCCGCGGTACCGCCGATCTCGCCGATCATGAGAATCGCATCCGTATTCTTGTCCTCATTGAAGAGCTTCACTGCATCAATGAAGCGCGTTCCAATCACCGGATCGCCGCCGATGCCGATGCAGGTCGACTGTCCGATTTCGCGTTCGGTCAGCTGCCAGACCGCCTCATAGGTGAGTGTTCCGCTGCGCGAGACGAGTCCCACGCGGCCGGGCATGTGAATAAACCCCGGCATGATACCGATCTTGCATTCTCCGGGAGTGATGATTCCAGGGCAATTGGGACCGATCATGCGGACGCCTCGTTGATTCAGGTAGTTGTATACCTTCACCATGTCGGCAGCCGGTATTCCCTCGGTGATTGCGACAACGAGCTTCACGCCGGCGTCCGCCGCTTCCATGAGGGCGTCGGCGGCAAATGCGGCAGGGACAAACACGATCGATGTGTCGGCACCCGTCGTCGTCACTGCTTCGGAGACAGTGTTGAACACCGGAATCGACTTTGCGAATCGATCTTTCTCATTGCCGTTGTACAGGGTTCCTCCTTTACCGGGAGTGACGCCCGCGACAACGTTGGTTCCGTATTCGATCATTTGTCTCGTGTGGAAAGTCCCCTCCCCGCCGGTAATTCCTTGTACCACGACCTTCGTCTTCTTGTTGACTAGAATGCTCATGCCGTTCTCACCATGAAGTCACGTTCAATATTTCATCGTTGATTTGTCGTTTCGCAAAACGTTATGCTCGTGTTTCCAGAAAATCGGCAACGCGGAGAACCGTCTCCTCGTCAAACTGTTTGCCCATGATCTGCAGACCAATCGGGAGGTTGTTACCGTCTGTCCCGCAGGGAATACTCACAGCCGGAATTCCGGCCAGATTCGCGGATGTTGTGTAGATATCTGAGAGATACATTTGGAGCGGATCGTCCGTCTTTTCACCCGCCTTGAAGGATGTGGTCGGCGAAGTCGGACCGATCAGGACATCAACCTCGGAAAGTGCCCGTTCGAAATCCGAGCTGATCAACCGACGTACTTTTTGGCCTTTCAGGTAGTACGCATCGTAGTAGCCGGAGGAGAGAACGTAGGTCCCCAGCATGATCCGCCGCTTTACCTCCTGCCCGAATCCGCGGCTACGGGATTTCGTATAGTTTTCTTTCAGCGTCGATGCGTCGTCGGCCCGGAATCCATACCGTGCACCGTCAAATCGAGCGAGATTCGATGATGCTTCCGCCGTAGCGAGGATGTAATACGTGGCGACCGTATAGTCCGCATGCGGGAGCGAGACCTGCCGCACTTCAGCTCCCGCACTCCGGAGGATATCCAACTGCGATTCAATTGCCGCGCGAATGTCGTTCCTGAGGGATTCGTCGAAGTATTCTCGCGGCACTCCGATCTTCAATCCCTTCACGTCGCGATTCAAAGCCGTGAGGTAGTCGGGAACCGGGACTTTTGCCGTTGTCGAATCCCGTTCGTCATGCCCGGCGATGGCCTGGAGGAGACGCGCAGCATCGCGGACTGTGACCGCGAAAGGCCCGATCTGATCAAGCGACGAGGCAAAGGCAACCAATCCGTAGCGCGAAACTCGTCCGTATGTCGGCTTGAGCCCCACGATTCCGGTGAACGAAGCGGGCTGGCGGATCGATCCGCCGGTGTCGGAACCGAGCGCTGTTGTGCACATTCCGGCGCTCACCGCCACCGCGGAACCACCGCTGGATCCCCCCGGCACCCTTGATGCATCTACCGGATGTTTCACCCTGCCGAACGCAGAGTTTTCGGTCGACGATCCCATGGCAAACTCATCCATGTTCGTCTTTCCGATGATGATCGCGTCAGCATCAGAGAGCTTTTCGATCGTCGTCGCATTATAGGGCGCAACGAACTCTTCGAGAATCTTCGACGCGCAGGTCGTATTCCAGTCTTTGATGCAGATATTGTCTTTGACCGCGACAACCATTCCCGCAAGAGGCCCTGCGTCGCCGCCCATGCGTTTTTCATCCACCTGTCGAGCCCGCACGAGGGCACGTTCGGCATCGACTGCGAGGAAGGCGTTTAGGTCTCTTCGCGCGTCGATCGTTGCAAGATATTCCTGGATAATATTTTCGCACGTCGTCGCGTGTTCCGAGAGGGCCGCACTGATGTCGTCAAACGATCTCATTGACATTCCGGCTTCTCTGACACGCGTTGAAGGCAACGTTGCAGGTTCGATGAGGCAGGATGCACAGTGATGATTGGAGCCGAATGATCAATCCGTTACGATGACTGCTTCTTGTCGCTGTCGTCGATGCGCTTGGCATCTTTCTCCACATCGTCTTGAATCTCACGAGCGGCCTTCCGGAATTCGCGCAACCCCTTTCCCAGGCCCTGTGCAAGCTCGGGGATTTTCTTTGCGCCAAAAAAGATCAGAACGACAAGCAGGATGAGAATTATTTCCGTTGCGCCAAGATTGCCCAACATGAGAAGAATCTCCTATGAGTGAACTGAAAAGCTTTCGTTATCCTTGCGGACGAGACTGTGAATCAATGATCCGAAGATCTTCCGGCCGTCGATTCGTCCGAGCACGGGATCGACCGCCCGCTCGGGGTGCGGCATCAGACCCATCACATTTCCGGCCGTGTTCACGATCCCCGCGATGCTTGCCACGGAACCGTTCGGATTTGCTTCTGCGATGATCTTCCCCTGAGCCGAGCAATACCGGAACAAGATTTGTCCGTTATCCTCGAGTCGTTTCAATCCCTCTTCGTCAGTATAGTAATTTCCGTCACCATGGGCAACCGGGATTTTCAGCACCTCACCGGGCTTGCACGACTCGGTGAAGATGGTATCGCTCCGCTCGACGCGAACGAACGTATCCATGCAGACAAATCGGAGAGACTCGTTTCGCAACAGCGCGCCCGGAAGAAGTCCCGCTTCCGTAAGAATTTGGAAACCGTTGCAGATTCCGAGAACAACGCCTCCATGGTTCGCGAACCTCACGACTTCCTTCATGACAGGAGAGAAGCGGGCGATGGCCCCGCAGCGCAAATAGTCGCCGTAGGAAAATCCGCCGGGGAGAATCACAACATCGGGATCTCCCAGATCGGTATCCTTATGCCAGACGAAGCGCGCCTCCTGTTCCATTATCCGCTCCACCGCGTTGAACGCGTCGCGATCACAGTTCGATCCTGGAAACACCACGACGGCAAATTTGATTTTCGATCTCATCGTTCTCTGGTGCGGGGTTCGATTAGACGTGTGTCACTTCTTCAATCGAAACGGTGAAATCTTCCATGACTGGATTTGCAAGCAATCTCGCACCGACCTCTCGGCAAATACGTTCCGCTTCTTGCCGGTCTCGCGCGTCCACGTTCAACTCCACGAATTTTCCAATCCGCAATTCGTTCACGTTGTCATATCCGAGCGCATGAATCCCATGTTCGACGGCTTTTCCCTGAGGATCGAGAATCGATTTTCTCAGCGTCACAACGATCTTGGCATGGAACACGGTCTTCATCCTCCCTGTTAGATATCGATGCTCGAAACTTCGGATTCCTCCTCCTCTTTTGAAAATCCCGCGGGGAGGCCGCGAATCCACTCGAAGGCGGAACGACCAATCCCGATCGCGATCGCGGCAATCAGCACAGGGAACAAGAGGCGTCCTCCGGAAACGAGGACAACGGCCGCAGCAACCACAGAGACGATGGCCCGCCATGGATGCGTCTTTAGCCCTTTCCGAGAAAATTTCGGCATGGCGTCATACTTCACCCGACTCACCATCAACAGGGCCAGGACGATCACCAGCGGTGCCAGGAGGCCGGCGCTCCACCCGTGCAAACCATGCTCTTCGGAATAGTACTGCAGGACATAGGCACAAATCGTGATGGCCGCGAACGGAATCGGCAACCCCTTGAAGTATTCTTTTTCAAACCCGACAAGCTGAACATTGAACCGCGCGAGGCGAATCGCACCGAACACCAGCGGCATAGCACTGATGATGATTCCGAATGTGTTCAACGTCTGAAGATGAATCTGATAGACCAGAAACGAGGGAGCAGCACCGAAGGAAACCACATCGGCGAGAGAGTCGAGTTCAACGCCGAACTGACTCGATGATCGCGTGATGCGAGCCATAACTCCGTCGAGCGAGTCGAAGACAGCCGCAAGAACCACGAACCAGGCGGACATCACGAACGCTCCTTCCGCGGCATTGACGATCGATAGAAATCCGCAGACAACGTTCAAGACGGTGAAGAGACTCGGAACAACGGCTCTGGTAATCTTCATTCCGCTATCCGTCTAGTTGAATTGAGCAAGGATTGTTTCTCCCGCCACAGGCCGATCTCCAACATTCACACAGATTTTTGCTGAAACCGGAACAAACACGTCGACACGCGAACCGAACTTAATCATGCCAAACCGCTCACCTGCGACAACGGTATCCCCCACGCGGAGCGGGCAAACGATTCTGCGTGCCACGAACCCCGCGATCTGTTTGAACAGGACTTTTCCGTGCCCGTTCTCCATTCCGACAATCGACTGTTCGTTCTTTTCGGACGCCTTGTCCTCGAAGGCGGCAAAATACTCCCCTTCGAGGTATCGATAGTGGGTGACTTTCCCGGTGATCGGGTTTCTGTTCACATGGACATTCAACGGAGACATGAATATGCTGATCTGGATCGCTTCTGACTTGAAGAATTCATGTTCCAGAACCTTCTTCACGACGATGACCTTGCCATCGGCAGGTGCGATAACGTTCCGATCGCCTTCGGGGGTCGTCCGTTCGGGATCCCGAAAGAAATTCAGTGTAAATCCGAACAGAACGATTGAGAGAGCAACGACCGAGTATTTTGGGATCCGGGGTTCAATGAAGAGGAGGGCAAGCAGGGCGAGGAGGATGCAAATACCGACAACGACAAGAAAGACATCGAGACCGTACTTCGTAACCATGAGTTATTGGAGACTTCCTTTCAATGAAAGCTGAGCAGATGCGTCGGACACGGGAACATGTTCTGACTGTGGGATGGCATCGCTCAACGGGGAGATCCTTTGAACCGATGTCGACATGTCATACGAAAGAAGGGAGAGCCGTGTCCTTCAGAGTGTGTCCAACATTCCCCGATGTTCTTTTCTTGAGCGATGAGATGGCGAGAGCGAATTGGGGGAATTTGAGAGTTCAATACGTTGCTCAGACGAATGCGACGAAAACTTACCTAAAAATCGAGGGAAAATCAAGAAATGAAAAGCCAAGTGAGACAGCGAACGAATGCAAGTTTACGGATGGTCTCCAATGATTTCTCTTTGGAGATGCAGCATTTATTCATTACTTTTGTTTTGGTTTTGATGCAGAAATCTTCGCTATGGAGTGATGTTCCCATACCCAGGCGGAATCCTCACTCCAACATCTGCAATCGAAAATTCCTATTTGCCCCGTGTCCTTCGTCAAGCTCAGGACACGCGCAGGTGAGAATGCCTTGTGGTGTCCTTCGTCAAGCTCAGGACACGCGCAGGTGAGAATGCCTTGTGGTGTCCTTCGGCCGTTCGACAGGACTTCGACGAGTCAGTCGAGTCGCTCACGGCTCAGGACACGCGCAGGTGAGAATGCCCCGTGGTGTAACTCTTGCCCGCCAATCTTACCTGTCCGCCATCTTTGTGGCGGAATGGCGGGGGCAACACGTCTAGCGAGGTTTTTCTGAATCTTATTTTGCCCCGTGGTGTCCTTCGTCAAGCTCAGGACACGCGCAGGTGAGAATGCCCCGTGGTGTAACTGGCAACACGTCTGACTCTGGATCAGAAGAGTCCAGGTTCGAGCCCTGGCGGGGCAACGAGGCAATTCAAAATGAAAAATGCAACATGAAAAAATGAGAGAGGGGCTCTCATTCTTTACTTTTTCACCATTTTCCCTTTTTCATTTTTCCTTTTTACTTTTTCATTGACCCGGCCCTATCGTCTAAGGGTTTAGGACGCGGCCCTCTCAAGGCCGAAATACGGGTTCGAATCCCGTTAGGGCTACTCCCAAAACGACAGAACTTAGCGAGCCTTTCAGGGCGAAGCTAAGTTCTTTGTCGTTTTGAGGATCCCGTCGATCCGCCGCAGGCGGAGAGACGGGAGCTGCCCCGCAAAGTCGACGACACGAGTTAGCTGCTTGTGATATCAGAGCGGCTACCTCGTTTGTCGTTTTGAGGAGTTAGCGAGTCCGTCAGGACGAAGCTAACTCTTTGTTGTTTCGCGCGTCCCGACGATGCCGCGTTTCTCAGCGTCCCGACATTTTTCAGTCGGGATTGTCGGGACCAGACGCACGGGTTCTCCGCCTACGCTTGAACAACAGCTTCGGCGGATCTCACTTCGTTCGAGAATCCCGTTAGGGCTACTCCCAAAACGACAGAACTTAGCGAGCCTTTCAGGGCGAAGCTAAGTTCTTTGTCGTTTTGAGGATCCCGTCGATCCGCCGCAGGCGGAGAGACGGGAGCTGCCCCGCAAAGTCGACGACACGAGTTAGCTGCTTGTGATATCAGAGCGGCTACCTCGTTTGTCGTTTTGAGGAGTTAGCGAGTCCGTCAGGACGAAGCTAACTCTTTGTTGTTTCGCGCGTCCCGACGATGCCGCGTTTCTCAGCGTCCCGACATTTTTCAGTCGGGATTGTCGGGACCAGACGCACGGGTTCTCCGCCTACGCTTGAACAACAGCTTCGGCGGATCTCACTTCGTTCGAGAATCCCGTTAGGGCTACGAGCTGCACCCTGAAACTCAATTGCGTTTTTGGCCTGAAAACGCTGTTGGGCGCTGACAGGAAAACTCGCTGCACCCTGAAACACGGAAGGTATCTGTGCACGGTCTGTGACGTTGGGGATTATGGGCAGGGGTTTGATGTAGCAGCGGACTTTGCGTTCCTCCCGGTTGACCAGAATCGCTTCTACAATCCTCTTGAGTACTTCTTTTCTCTCCATCACTGACAACTCGTCGAAGGTCCTTTCGAAGTCCTCTATGAAAACTCTGACAGCTTTGGCGACGCGCTTCGGATCCAGCTTTGGAGGCTCAAGTGCGAGCAATCGCCTTCTCTCTTGCTCAAGCTTCTCCTGAATTTCCTCGAGTTCTCTGATTCGAACGCTTACACTCCTCAATCCTGCTCCCTCTTCTGCAATCGAGAGAAGGTTCGCTATTTTTCCTTCGTTTTCCCGGAGGATCTCATCGATGTTTTCGAGCCTTTGCTCAATTGCTGACGGCTGCTGCTTGTTAAACTCTTCGACGTATTTGAGGACATTTTGCGCAGAACCAGGATTCAAAAACGTTTGCTTGATGCTCGTGAGAACGAAGTCCTCCAACTTGTCCTGCCTGATCGTGAGCTAGCCCCCGAAAAGAGATCCAAGATTTAGTTAGGAAGAATGTTATCTTGGGTCAAAGGAGGCAACATGGGAAGACAGAAACACACGGCGGAACAGATTATCAGCAAGCTGAGAGAAGCGGAGGTACTCCAAGGCAAAGGCATGACGCTGGAGGAGACGCTTCGTCAGCTGGGCATCAGCGATGCGACATACTACAAATGGCGGAAGGAGTATGGCGGGTTGAGGCTCGACCAGGCTAAACGGCTGAAGGAACTTGAGCAGGAGAACAGCCGATTGCGGAAGGTGGTGTCTGATTTGTCGATCGACAATGCGATTCTCAAGGAGGCAGCCCGGGGAAACTGGTAAGCCCGGTCAAACGGCGCCGGGCGGTGAAGGAACTCCAGGAGGCCATGCATGCCTCGGAACGACGTGTATGCCGTGCATTGGATCAGCCACGAACGACTCAGCGACGCAAGAGGATTGTGAAGGGAGACGAGGAAGCGCTGAGGCAACGGATGACGGCTTTGGCGTGTGAATATGGCCGTTATGGTTATCGCAGAGTGACGGAGTTGTTGCGAGCTGAAGGATGGAGGGTCAACCACAAGCGGGTTGAACAATTGTGGCGTCAGGAGGGCCTGAAAGTGCCCAAGAGACAGCCAAAGCGGAGACGATTGTGGCTGAATGATGGCTCGTGCGTCCGCTTGCGACCATTGTATCGGAACCACGTCTGGAGCTATGATTTTGTCGCTGACCGGACCAGTGACGGTCGACCGTTGCGGATGCTGAACATCATGGATGAATACAGTCGGGAGTGTTTGAGGATCCACATTGACCGACGAGTGAAAGCAACAGATGTGCTCTATGAGTTGTCGGATCTCTTTGTTGAACGCGGAGTGCCAGACTTCCTGCGATCGGATAATGGCGCAGAGTTCACCGCCAAGCAAGTACGCGAATGGTTGCAGAGGCTGGGAGTGAAGACGCTGTTTATCGAACCAGGTAGTCCTTGGGAGAACGGGTACATTGAATCGTTCAACGGCAAGATGAGAGACGAACTGCTGAACGGAGAGATCTTCGATACGATCCTGGAGGCAAAGGTAGTTACAGAACGATGGAGGAAAACCTACAACACAATACGGCCACACAGTTCACTGGGATATCGGCCACCAGCCCCAGCGGCCAGATACCCCCTCAGCATGCCAACCTGCCTGCCGGCAGGCAGGTGGCAGAATGCATAAACTAACTTATCATTGGCACCACTACTGGGGGCTGGTCAAGTTTGCTTGATTCAACGTTGCAAACTTTGGTTCGGCATTGTATGCAGGCCATCATCTACCAGCTAGGATCTCGAGCCCTGGAACCGCGACGACTGTAATCGCTGTGTCTTTGTAATCGGGTGGTATCTCCCCAATATTCCATCCTGTCGATGTCATTTCAACATAGTAATACCTTTTACCATCAGACTCGGCATAAACACCTTTCATGCCTGTGGCACCTGCAACCCCAAGTGCAGCATGTCCTGGCAAAAACAGTAACGCCACATCGTAACCCATCACTTTTAGTATAGCTGCTCCAAGAATAGAAAAATCCTCGCAATCGCCGGCGTCTTCAACAAGGGTTTCAACGGGATATTTTGGGTACTCACCGACATCGCTCCTGTAAGTGATTACACTCTGTACGAAGTGAAGGATAAAATTAACCTCAGCGAATGTCCCAAATGGATTACCAATTTTAATGAGTTGATATGCTAGCTCCCTCACTTCACCGCAAATGCCTTTTGCGACATATTCTTTAGACCATTCAGAGGATGGTACACGCGGCTCTGCTCTAAGGTGTTCATAGATTGCGCGTCTGATGACTAGTCTGAGGGAATAATCCTTTCCGTTCTGATTCCATTTGTATTCCTTGACGATATCCTCTGGTATTTGAGGCTTTGTCAATTCGGGGATAGAGACAACTCTGGAGGGTACAACATCTTCCTGCAACAACTTCGGGACTATTTCAATGCCCAGAGCATTTGCTAATAGAATCGCTGCAAGGGGGACAAGCGCACCTACTGTCGCAACAGAAAGCCCAACGATAGAAAGGGAGAATAATAGGACTATGATACCGCTCGCGCCAGTTAACAAAGCGATCCATTTGACTCCTCGTACCCTGATTAAGTTCCTAGTGAACAACTTAAGATCCGGCTTGTACGAATGGATGAGAAAAACCATTATCCAAAAGATCAACAAAGAGATAGCAAAGAAAATTGGGATTGAGAGCCAACCTACCACTGGGAAAAGGTCAAAAAAAGGCTCAATCAGAAAATGATAAGGTAACCAGAGTATCAGGTAGATTATAAGGCTAAGCAGAAGCATCGTTTGGTCCAGACTTCTTGGAGATTGCTCAATCCTAAACTAGTATGGATTCAAGATTCACGCCCTCAGAGAAACAGTAGAACGAGATTCTGTAAATGCTTTTTGCGCTTTGAACCTCAACAGTTCGAAAGTTATGTTCGATGGCCGTTGTTATTCTCGAACGGATATCATCACAGCCCTCAGATTGAATTTCTATAGTAGGCGCGTACCCTCCTCTTGGTTCGTCTGGCTTCAAAACAAGGAAGGGCTCAGCAGATCTAATAATTAGTTCCAAAATGTTGTTGAATTGTTGCTCATTTTCTCTTAGCAATTGGCAAGCGGACAAGTCCAATACTGGTGTGCTATGTGGCAACAAGTGAAGAGCTGCACCCTGAATGAGTTTCCACTCCCATTCGTTCCATTCACTCGTACCTTTCGGAGACAACCTTTGCCACAGTTCAAGAGGTTGACGCGAAACAAGATACTCTCGCGTGAGATTCCCTACGTTCACATTTATGAACTTCTGGTATTTGACGATTTCTTCTCTACGATTGACCACATACATCCAAAATGCCGAACCAGATGGCGCCGGGGCAAGATACTTCTCCTGACTGAAATCAATTATTTCCTTCAGCCGTTCAGCAGCACTCTCTATCTGAGAAACAACCTCATCAATAGTTGCGAAGTATTCAGGCAGTTTCTGATACATTACTTTCGTGATTTCGTGGTCAAGCAGCGAATTCCATTTACCCAACAATGTCTCCCAAATCGAGACGACAAGCCGTTCAATTCGTGTAGTCCATGCGTTCCAGTAAATGAACCCTGTTAGAGCGGCGAGAAACGCAAAACCCGTGGCAAATAGACTTGAATCAATGACGGTCCATCCGATAAGAAAGCTAGTGAAAGCAAGAAAGATCGTTCTTACACTTACTGATTCTTTTCGAGGTCCACGCTGTACATCCTGTGCAAGTCGACGGGTTAGCGGAACAACATCAGAATATTGGGCGGGAGAAGGTTCTTTCGGGATAAGCTTTTTGATATGTTCTCTTAGTTTTTGTAGAAACGATTCGACCACGTTCAATCCACCGACCTCTCCAGAGATAATCGCATTCACTTCTTCGAGAAGCTGATACCGGAATTCTTCCAAGTGCTTACTGGCGATCTGTAGCATGATCTTACCATTTTCACTAGCCAAGTCTGGAAGACCCGCATCGATAGTATCCACAAAGGAAATGAACTTCTCCGGGTTCCGAAGATCCCATTTTGATGGTGTTTTACTGCCGACCTTTTGTCTCTCTCCAAAAGGATTAGGAAGTGGAAATCTTTCATTCTGAGCAAGTTCCTTACGAAATACGTCAGCAGAATTGAGCGAGCTTTTATTAAGAAAAGAAAGCACACGTGCGTCCGCTTTTTCATCCGACGGCGTTTGAAATAAAGCTTCTTGGAGCAATTCTCCAGCCTTCCCTATCAATATGGTTTCCATGATTTGATCGATGGGAACTAAAACAGAAATGCCAGAAAAACCCGTGCACCAACCATTCGAGGGACTGTTGCCTTTAAGCCATTCACGATACTGATCTGTTCTTGATTCAATGGTCGCATCAATTGGTCCTTTTGTAAGTACGTACAGAACATGCCCAATTAGGAAATGCAGATCTGTTGGGTCGGTGTACATCGCGCCACGAGGATTGGCCATGTTTACTATGAAAAGTCGATCTAAGTGCTCTTGAGCCCATGCAAAAACCTCATCATTTGATAAGTTTTTTCCTCGATCATCTGGTCTAACAAGAAATATTCCTGTTCTGAAAAGTGGGAGTGAATCACCCGTTTGTTTCTTGTGAAGATCGGCAAAGAATTGATCAATCTTCTGAATTCGTTCGTGCGCTTCCTGCTCGGACAAATCTGCGACAAATATGAGTTGATTAATTGTATCTACAATGCGGTATCCTTTTACTATCAGACCATTTATCGTTTTCGCGTCGAATGACTGTTGCCATGTCCTCAAGAGCACATCTTCTTTTGAAGCTTGATCGGAGGCAATCCAGGGGTAGAGTAGTTCCAAACCGCTCTCAGTAAGCGGGAACCATTGATGAAACCAATCGGCGATGTGACCCAAGGACGGAGAAATCATTACGTAGAAGGTCCTCGACACGTACTTACTTTGTGGAACCTTGCGAGGACCGGTCAGCGCGTGTATTTTCGTTCGTAACTCTTCCAAGGGCATATTTGCTGATAGATTTTTTAGATTCTCTCCCGCAACTCCAGCACGGCAATCTCTACCTTTTGGTCGACTACCGCGAAAAGGGAATTATACAAGGCTCTCAAAACCTCCACTCGCCTCTTTTCCTTCCCTTTCGTCGGCACTTTGGATGAAATTTCGATCTCCCTTCGGAGGACTGGCTCAAAATCACTAATTAGTCTCGATCGAACTTCAGATCTTTTTTCACTAATTCTCGCTTCCACAAGGTTTCGTACTCGCTCGCGCCATTCTGGCTGAACAGTAAAATTCTCAACTGCTTCCTCAATCCCCGTACCAATCTTGATCTTTTCTTCTCCTGCCCCAGTTTGTATGAAGTATACATTACCTCTATTGTAAATGTATGCTTCATTCCTTTTTTCGTCCGTAGGATACAGATAACTAAGGGCTCTTCCCAAAGCAAATAATTCAAAAGCCTCGTCCTCGCCCTTCGGTCTTGGAACGAGTTCCTCCCACTTAGATGCATCAGTCCAACAATGAATGGGTCTATGAGCGATTCCCTCTGAGAATGCTTGCTCATAGCGAGCTTGCAGCATGTCGTAGTTTGCCTTATAGGTTTGCAACCTTGTAAGGGAATGGGCAGTGTAACCATGTCGAATGCAATAAAGAACTACTTCGAAGGCGTTTGGGAAATAAGCATGCATCATTCCATCGCCTTTTGGCTTGTAGTTTCCAAATAGTTGCTGAAAATCCTGCCTGATGCTCTGGTGAACGGCGGTGATCCAACTTGTTTCATACGCTCCTTCTTGCTTGCTACTATCGAGGGGGAAAAGTGCATTTGCGAGGCTGACCAATGACGTAAAGAGAGAATCTTTCTTCTGCTGTTCTGAGTAAAAGTGATTGATTACAGTCAAGATGTTGACTCCTAAAAGCTTGCTCTGAATCTCATCGTTGATTGCTCCTTTTACTTTCGCGACCCACATTTCATCACTGGAGGATGTGTCTGTAATCATCTCCGTTTCACGCCACAGATGACGAGCTCGTTCGGCAATCGCCTTTTCTAAATCAGACGGGATGTATTGATCATACAATACCTTTGCTCGCTCCTTATCAACAAGGCTAAATCTATTCCCAGCTCCACGCTTGCTGATATCTGAGAGGCTGTCTATTTCTAAACCTGTCGCAACGGCACTGTTTCTCACAAACGCAGACCTTCCTCTTAAGGAGTCTTGGACTTTCACCCATCGGCCATGAAAACCCTTCAGATATGAAGATAGCTTCTCATAGACTTGGATTCCTATTTCCTGAGACCACACAACTACTTGCTGGTTCAAATATGCCTCAAGATCACCGTCAAAAGACCCCAGAGCAGCTTTGATCTTACCACCTCTTCCGACGATGAAGCTTTTTGCTGCCATTCCAACCGCACCAGCCGATTGGGAGAGTTTGTGATCAGCTTTGACCAACCGTTCTTTGTCTCTATGAAACTCTTGTTCTAGAGCTTTCCGGTGAGCGGAAACTTCATTTGACAAGCGTTCAAGAAAATCAACTGCCGCTCCTACCGACTGACCTTTGAGAATCTCGTGGAACCTTAATTCTAAACCTTTCTTCGCCAACTCCAACAGCACCGATGAATTCTTTTCCATGATCGGCTTGTATTGTTCGGAAACTGAGAGTAGTTTCTTAGCCTTTAGGTCTGAGCAGGCTTTTATGAGTTCCGTCCGTTTCTTGTCTCCGATTTCACCAACCACGTCTATGGCAATCCTCATAGGGTTGCCTTCTTTGTTTTTTCGGATCGCTCCTTGCAGCTGATCAGCCTTAGCTTCCGACAAATGATGTTGGTCTATCCATTGATCCACTTCGCTTTGGCCGACGGAATCCAGCAACTCCTTGTCCAGAGCATGGTCAATAATTCGAAGGGCATAAAGCTCGACCAGTTTCTCCATCGGTAGTCCGAATCGGACTGTGCCAATCGAGGATAGAAACTTAGGCATATCATCAATTCCAAAATTGGATTGCTGAGGATTCTCTTTATCCTGGACCTTAGGCTGACCCTCGCTCGTTTCGAGCGGACTCTGAATCTCGAACATGAGGTATTGAACAACCGAATCCGCAATGTCCTTCATTTTGTCAAAAATCACTTTGTCGTTTCGGTCCGTTACTAGGAAAAGTGGATCAGGCATGAAATCTTGTGAGACCATAACATTTTCGTATCCGGGCATTCCATACGTGACTGTTTCTTTGTTGCCACGGATGAAATGAAATATTTCTTTCAAGGACGCATACACGTTGGCGTAGAAGTCGGGGAATTTAATATCCTGTGCCTCATCTTGAAGAACTTCCGGTGTGACAACAATCGATTGAAAAAGATAATTAACTCCAACGTTGTCCGATAGGAATTTCTTCGTGACGATGCAGGCGTCCGCGAACATTCCTGATCCAGTACCTCCTGCGAGACTGGAAATCAAGTACACCTTCGTGTTGGCTCGGGCTCCGAAGTTTTGTTTGAACCTGTTTACGGTGGTATAAGCCGAGTTCAGACTAGCAAGAAATTTGGTTAGCGTAGGAGGAAAAAGAAAAGCTATTCTCCCCAGAGGCTTGGTCATATCTACTCCACCGGAAATTGTTTTTGCACTCCATTTGCCGGCAAGTTTCTTGTACCATCCTAATGACTTTGCATTCCTCGGATTGCTAGCGACAGTGTCCGGATGAATCCCTATCATTTCGATGTACTCTACCGGCGTAAGGATATCCGTAGTTTCACGAGAGTGAGTATCTAACGCGATAAAGGCAAAGCCGTCTCGAATTTGCGGAACTGGTATTAGGTCATTGATGCTCTTTTTAAGCGCGCGCACAACCATGCACCCGAAACCACCAAGCCCGATGTAGATCGTGGGCCTGAATGATGCGTTGTGTTGTAGCTCTTCCCATGTGCCTTTGTAGTTCTCATTTCGGACATGAGGATTGATAATGTCGTTCCAAAAGTCTGGCATGGGGAAATCCCTTTCTTTGTTTTGGCTAGTTTGAAAATCGGGTTTTTACCTCAGGTAGGCGAACTCGTAGTCACCGACCTTTAGTCGTAGCCCTGGTGAAAGATCATAAGTTTCCCCGGGCTCTCTCTGGATTTCAATGTCCACGTCGGGATCTTTGACGTTAATCTCTTGTTTAGATTCCTCCGGACTATCGTTCTTTATGTAGTCCCGCCCAAAGCGATAGAAAATAAGTTCTACACGCAAATCGTCTGGAAGCAATTCAAGAACAATATCCCCGTGATCCCGGCCAATACGAATTCTGTTCTTCTTCCAGTTAAGCCACCTACTCCAAATGCCCCTTTTGACCTTACCGAGCTCAATGTCATCCAACAAAACTCCAGAAGGAGCACTGAGGGGGCGAAGAACACCTACTGGCGCTTTAAGCCTTGCCCAAAGCAGAACGAGGACAAGTAGAACTATGAGCAGTATTCCGAGTACAACAAGCAAAGGCAATGTGAGTTTTTCCCAGATACTGGGGACATGGACACTGTATCGAACCTTAAAAGACTCATTATGATTTGTTGAGAAAGTCAATTCGCCCTCATAATCACCCCAGCATCCGTCCTCTGGGATCGCCATCGCGATTTCACGAGAGAGCGCCTCACCGGGCTTGATTGTGAAGTCGGTACTGCTAACCCGAGGATGCTTTGCTACTTCGTCTTCACACCTGCTAAGTTGCGTGGTCTTCGAATGGACTCTTACAGTTCGATTTTCTTGAAGACCGGATACAATCCTCACGGTGTAGGTTTTGGTTTCACCCTGATCAATATCTCCAAAACTTATGTAGTCTGGTTCAACGTAGAATCGAGGCAAAACCATGCACTGAAATTCTTTGCTCGGTCGAGGAAACATCTCATTCCCGTTCTTGTCCCGAGCGTGAAGAGTGAATCTCAATTTCAGGGTTCCTACTCTCGCAACGGAATATTCAAGGGAAAAACCCTTTTCAGTTTCTACCAACGGAATAGAAGACCGCAACTGATCTTCAGTCATTACATCTACCACTACTTTCGAGCCAGGACCAAGGACACCACGTGCATCTTTACCACCAATGGTCACTTTCACGGAACACTCCAACCTCTCTCCAAAGAGATATTTTTGCTTCAGTCCTTCGACCTCGAGTTCGATCATGCTTTTCCCTACGATCAGCAAACGATATTTCCCACTCCCGGAATCGAATATATAGGACCACGAACCAGGCGGGGTTGCCTTTTTGAGAGGAACTATCTTTAGATTCTGATGTGTATATCCGAGGGCTTCCTCCTCTAAATTATTTGGAGCTCTCAACTTGAATTTAGCGGCCTGATCGGTCAAGACTATGAACTTCCCATCCCTCACATACTCATCAATAAAGATTCGCTTTGATGAATGGAGTTGAATTATATCTTCTTCAGTATGCAACTTGATGCTATTCTGCCAGAATTGTAAGAGACCCAAAAAGACATCCATCAGGTCAACTGCTTCATCTGCAAAATAAGCATGCGATTCAGTCTTTGACTGGCTCGTCTTTTCGGCTAAATAGGAAAGGAATTCCCGATCAGCATCTGTGCTGAACCCAACACAGAAAACCTCCACCTGCTGCTCCACGAAGAGCGGTAGTATATGCGAATCAATGATTCTCCTCGCAATGGGGGTAAGCTTATTACGATAGTGCTCGTTTATTCGTCTGATTGATTCGCGGTCTTCTCCCCGGATGGCAAGTCTATACTCTATGTTGTAGGGAGCATAGCGATCACTAAACGGGTTAGGCTCGAAAATCCCATCCGAAAGAAGTAAAATAACCTTTCTGGAATTAGCCGGCGCTTCCTCAATGACATTCTTTGCTGTTTCAAGCGCCGCCCTAAAATCTGTGTGGGCTCCTTTATTCCCCGCACGAGCTATTGCATTGATGATTTTCTCCTTTTCAGATGCCATACTCCAATCAGAAAGAACCCTACCATCGGAGTCAAACTCAATCACAGCAATCCTGTCAACAGGAGAAAGTAGCAACGCTATAGCTTGAGCTGCGAGTTTTCTGAACTCCGATGAATCTGTCGTTCTCATGCTGCCCGAAGCATCCATCAGGAGAACCAAGGAAAGAGGTCGTGAATCCAGCGATGTGTTCTTCCCAACGGACTGATTCGCTTTGAAGCCCTCCGAATCGGAAGTGAAAACAGTGAAAACCAGCAGAAGCAACATTACAGAAGCTCCAAGGCCTAATTTGATGTGCACGATAACCTGCTTCATTTGATGGGTCCTTCTAATCAGAGCACTCCGAACACTGCCAGGATTAACCTCAGGGAGATCATAACCCATCCAACCAGCACAATTATCCACGTGGCCTTACGCGCTGCCTGAACGAGAATGAGAAACGCTGTAACCACCGCAAGATAGTCTACCGGATTGATCAAGTCATCGCGCAGCGCGAGACTGGGGAAGATTATGCCGATAGCGTTCAGAATTGCGAAGCCTACGTAGTGTGCGGTTGAATGGATAAATGTGAGTATCTGATGCAGTACCTCCTGCCACAGATTGTCCGGAAACATCCCAAGTGAGAATGTCATGGTTTCTCCAAGAGCAGTGATCGCGTCGTCGCGCGATGCATTGTGTATGTCGCCAGGGAGTTGTTCTCGCCCCGAGACAATCCTCCGGGCGGCGAGGACTTGTACATGAGCGTCGAATTGTAATGGGGTGACTTTATCTGAAGAGGGGAGTAGTGAAAAAACACTGGACTCACAGGCCTCTGGCGGCTCGAAGGGTCAGTTCTGAGCGTGCTGCCAGACGCGGACGGCAACAGAACTAGATGAATCGATGAGGAGACTGGCTGAATGGACCTTGACCGCAAGTGCCGTTGTGAAAGGCTTTGTTCTTCCACAAGGACCGAGCTAGCCTGTGAAATGAGGAAAACATATCTGAAGGCTGTGGCCATTCTGAGGCAGTTACCAAAAAGAGACAGAGTTTATGGTGCCCCTGCCGCACGGTTCCCCAACACGGGAATCTTAACACTGTATAAGCCAAGCGAATATCTTCAACCTAAGTCTAATTGGCGAACGGTCAAAGTGCTGAAGGAGAACAGCGAATAGACACATTTTCGAGGAGACATTATACCGCCATAAAACCTTAGATTCAACTAGCAAACCAAAGAAGAGGTCGCGAATCCAACGATGTTTCCATCCCACCGGTTTTATGGTGAGGAGCTATTTATTGCTCCTCTTCAACAATAACGACCACGCTTCTATCTCCGATCGCAAAAGCCTGATTCACCCGGCCGGTCACCTTAAGTTTTGCCCCTTTTGCGGGAACCGACTTCTTTGCCACGACGACGATTTCACCCGTTGCATCTCTCACCGCGTAATATCTCAAGAAGATAAGATTAACGCTTTCAGTGACATCACCGGAAATAGTTACGGTCTTCCCGTCATATTCACGTGGGTCATCAAGAATCTTCTTTATGTCCGTTGGAAATAGCTGTGAACACGACGCGCAAATGAAGACAAGAATGGGTAATATGACTGTTACCAAAACCATAGGCTCGATTCCTGGCTTGCTTGCGACACTCGCACGTTGAAATAGGAGACGTCTTTCCTCTCGGTCACCTGTACTGCGGGAGATAATGTCGATAAAAGAACTAGTCATTTGGGCTTCGTGGGAATCCTATCTTCATTGACTCTCGCAGTTCATCTGCAATTCTGTTAAGCTTGATGTCTGTTCTGAAACCTACCGTTTGCGCCGCGCCAATGATGATACGGTATGCATTTCGTTCGGGGATGTTCAGCATTTCCGCAATCCTCATTATTACACCGCCCTCAGCATCGAGCAAAGCACCGTCCGCCAGGGCAATGTCTGCCAGTCGGGACAGAATAAACTCTTTGTCATGCTCATCCCCATCTCTGTTTACCTCTGCAATAACCTTTGGAAGTTCTTCCAAAACCTGATCTCGATTCGACAAGATTTCTTTCTCTGGCTCATCTGTGAACCAGCGATGAAGTATTTGAATTAGAATCTTTGCCTCTTCATTGCCGATATCACCGTCGGCACCCAGTGTGAGGACACCGCTGAGAGCAACTGCTTTCATGACAGACTGGTGCAGTGTTTTGTAGGGATAACGGCGAGTCAGGTGAATAAGATCGTCAACGCTGTCCTCTAGCTCTTCGTCGTTCAATCTTTGTCCTTGCGTCTTGAGTCCATTTCTTGTCGCCTTTTCGGACCGGGAAAAGAGTTCGAGAGCTTTCAAGCGTATGGGTAACACCGGATGAGACGCGAAAGTCTCTTCCATCAGTTCCGGGTGACCTTTTATCTCGTCGATTTGGTGAAGAAGAGAGTCGATATCCAGATTCAGATTCTTTTCACTGAGGCCGAAAGCGCATTTCATCAATGAGGTTGCCGAAGCTTTGAAATTGCCGCACGCAAGAAGACCTACGCGATCAGCGCTTATCTCCGCCTTTTTCCTCCAGCGCAGATACAAACTCTCACCTAGAGGTGGCAAAACTGTTACTGCAGGGTTCTTTTCATCTCGTGTGAGAAGGGCGTTGAGGCGATTATTCCTGAAGAGGAAATGACCCATTTCATGACCGAGCACGGATTTGATTTCCGCATCTTCGAGATTCTCAAGTGCGCCGGCAGTGACCGCTACCAGGGAGTATGTGCGGGACTTTTGGATATCCAGAGAAGCAAATGCATTTATTTCCATTCCCGGGAGGCAATAGATTTCTTCCGTTGCCTCTATGTCGAGGCTGCTGCACACGTCACGGAAAATTTTATGTATGCGAGGTGATAGGCGATCCGTCAGCTTGATTCCCTCTTTCATCAACTTTTGGCGTAAACCAGAGTCATCCTGTCTCAGACGCTCTTCATACGTATTCAGATAGTTCTCAACACGGTAGACTTCAAACAACTCCTTCACATCTTCTGCGTCACCGCGATAACGAATATCTTCGTAGTTGATTGGCATGGCTTTATTTCCAGTTTAGCAGATCAAAAGGCATTCCTCCAGTCCGATGCCGCAACCGCACTAATCCTCCCGCACAATTTTCACAATCGCAAAGATTATGAATGCGAAGACCGCCAGCGCAAATACAGTCTCTGAAACGATCACAACCGGATCACTTGCGGAGGAGAATTGAGTAACGCTATCAGCCGTCGCTTCAAGAGCATCTGATCGTTGTTTGCCGCTTGAATCGGCACCGGAGAGCAACCTAATATCCAGTTGGGAGAACACAAGGTAACTCAGAGCCAAAACAGCTCCGATGCCAGGCATCCGTAGGTTGGGATGATAGCCAGACTCTCTCTTTCCTTCCTCCGTGTCCGACCAGCGAAGCTCAAAGGCAGCGTAGTCAAGCAACAGGAAGGCGAACGGCAGAAAGATAAGAAGACGCAACGCTGTGTCAGCATCGTGCAACAAGGAATCAACGATCAGTGCGAAGATCAATAGCGTAAGCACCAATCGCCATGCCCGAGTTACAAAAGCTCGAATGTGCTCAACTATTTTCATTTTCTTACTCCTTAGCGCCTGGTGATGAGTGTGTAGAGATGCGCTATGAATACTCCCAAGTGAATGAATCCTGTAAACATGGTCAAGAGTGTGAGGGCCTTCGCGCCCGACGTCCCAGGCAGATCTATCGGTTGAAGGCCGAAAAAGGTACTATAGGCGTTGACCACATGATCACTCACTTGCCAACTTGCATCGAAGTCGATCTTGAGCCAGTAGCCGGCGAGGCCAAACACGAGGGGCCAAGTAAGAAGGGCAATGATAAACAGAGCAAACGACCCGACAACCGTTTCGACATACCATCTAATTGGCCAGAAGAAGGCAAACCACGGGTGGCTGGAGAAATACCACCGGCGATTCAGATCCCTAAAGTGCTTCAAACACTGTTGCTCCTCGTCGAATTGCCCATATTGCCGGAAGATGCGAGCAATTTGGGTGATGATGCTCATCTGTGCATTCAGCAAAGATCTCTGACGCACACTTGAGTGAAACCACCGTGCCACTGCTTTGGCTTCCATCTCGATTTCTTTGAGTCTGTTTTTCACATCGATGTTGTAGGCAACACCGTAGAACATACACTCGGCTTTCACTTCGAGTTGATGGCGGAGAGCTGTTGCCTCTAGAGCCGTAGTGGGCGTCCGGAAACCCAAGAGTTCGGATGCTTCCAGTGCCAACGTCGCGCCTCGAATGCACTCTTGAACTGAATCGGCTTCTTTGAGGATCTTCTCGGCGCGGTTGTTGAGCCTCTCGGCGACAACAAGAAGGCGGCCGGGAGCGCTGTGGCCTGAGGCACCCTCCTCCGCAAAACGGCGAGGGTCAGTATCATCTCTCCATTTACGTAGCCTTTGCCAGTAGGCGTTGAGCAAGCCGGCCTTTTCAAGCAAATTATATATGCCGCCGCTGGGTTTGAAGATTCTCTTGATTTTCTTCTCGAGGATAAACAAACGATTCCTCTCATACGACTCGCTGTGCTTGTGTCCGACGGTAACCAAGATGTGCCGCTTGACGCGATTCAATCCTTTATACCGCTCCTCAAATCGCTTGTGAAGGTCCGACCGCCCCTCGCGCTCCGGCTCATCGGGAAAGTTGAGATAGATATCCTGAAAAGTTGTCTCCAAGTCGCTACTATTCCTCTCATTTCCAAATAACTCGTCCATCATTCTTTCAGTTGTGACAAGATGAACACGATAACCGAGTTTGTAAAGAAGGTACCCATGCATGAAGGCATAGGGTTCTTCTTCGTCAATTGCGGCGGCGCATTTTGTCCGCTCGAGGAACCCTAGACTGTCGTTAGGGAGCCTCATGTTGTACTGAATTGCGTTTCTAAGTCCGGCGGGATCAAACAACGATCGGTAATGTGATCCCGTTGCTTTCCGTAGATTGATCATCCCGCGCAAGAAGTTATGCCAGTCAAGCAGATGAAACTTACTGAGTGTAGAAATATCGACTAGTCCATTAGCTGTGTCCATCTTTGGCCGCAAGAATCGATCAGCGGAACCGGTCAAGACTAACCAATGTGCTTCAGGAAAAGCAAGAACCAGCATAGAATAGACCTCTGCTGCTAACGAAGAGAACTCTGGTCTAGTATAGACTGGATTCATTTCCCGAAGCCTTTCCAACGGTAGTCTAGTATCTTTCGACGTAGAGTTGAAAAGGCAGGGATCAATCAGGCCAACCAAGCTTTTGTCTGTCTCAGACTTTGAACAGTAAGCCTCTAATTGAGAAGACAGCTCCTCGAACTGTCGAACTGCATTCTCGCGACTCCAATCGCAAAGGGGCTTAATCCACACAGATTCAACTCCCCCCACGAAAGAAAGATACCGCTGGAAAGCATTCGCAAAACTAGAATCACCGGTGAAAAGATAAAAGGTCATAATTTAAGTGCAGTTCAAGATTGCTTTGTCAAGCTTTTAAGTTCCTCCTTCAGTTGCCATACATCGATAGGTTTGCGCAAGAACTTCTCTGCCCCGCTATTAAGACAATCTACGGCTGCATCGAAATCTCGGTACGCTGACATCATCACCACGGGTATAGCAGGGTAATTTTTCTTCGACCAACGGAGAACCTCGATGCCACCTCGATCTATGCCAGGACGAGATTCATCCAAACAAATATCCACCAGCAATAAGGATAACTCCTTCGACATCTTGCCTTTCGCTTCATCGAACGATGTCGCAACAACAATCTCAAAATCATTCTCCAATGCTCGGCGGAGCGAATTGAGGTACTCAGGCAGGTCATCAATAATAAGAATCTTTGCTTTTGCCATTGAATCTGATAATCTGAATTGCGGTTCTTGGACTTCAGCCAATTGTTTTTTCGAGCGCTTTGTCCGTTGCTCTAATCCAAGCGATAAACTGCTCGCCGCCGAAGTTCGGTATCTTCTTTCCACAAATAACATCGACCATAATTTTTTCATCACGCTTTTCGAGAGCATCATTCAACGCAACCAGGAATTTTACAACATCCGACTCTAAATCAATTTCACCATTGTTCGTTTGCTTGACCAAGAACAGCTTCCAACTGAATGTTTCATCTCCCAGCAACTTCCTTATGGTATAATCGTCAGGCAGATCCGTGTCAGTACAGTGTGTGGTGATCTTAGTCAGTAACTCGAAATCCTTTTTACCCAAGACGAAGAATTGGTAATCGGCCAGAAGTCGCAGATAGTAGTTTTGCTCAACCTGATGCTCCTCGATTACCTTGCGAGCATACTCTAACCGTTCATGCTCGCCGGAACGGATAATTCCAGCGCAGTCAGTCCTTAGAGAAAGGAAAACATGTCCGAGCCGGTGTTTAAGCACTGATAATCCTCTTGGCCTCTTGCGCGCTTCGACTTGTATTTCATCCCAGGAAGGAATTGTTCCGTACTTGGGGGAGTTCCAGTTGATCCCATCGCCTTGCAAGCAATTATTGATTGCGTTAATCAGCCAAAAAGGAAAATAGTGCTGTCTGTCGTGGGCAAACCCCGTTGCGAAAAGGTGATAGCATAGATCACCCTGAACAGAGAGTTTATAGAAATCTTCGTCCTTACTTCCTACATTATGCTTTGTGTGTGCCCCGTGTGCAAATATGACAACCTCGTCTTGTCTCAACTCTATTCCGATTTTCTTAAACAACTTTTCGAAGAACTCATCCGATGTCCGACCTTCGCTAGGAAGATTCACAAAAACGACATAATAATCTGCAAGCTCATAGGGCTTGGAGTATGCAAAACCACTCGGCAGTTCCGAAGCCTTGGTTGCACAACTCCCCCAGCTATCCATACCTGCATATCCAGTTAGAAGCAGATACCTTCGCATTTCATAATTCCTCAAGATCCATAAATCGCTTTCGTGAGCAAATACTTTGCGCCAAGAGCAGGGGAGTAGGGCTCGACCCTCGATGCATACTCAAAGCAGCGTTCAAGATTCTCAATTGGGATGAATCTTACCTTTTCGGAAACCTTTTCTGTCAAGCCGGTCAACCAGTCCCGCCCTCGTCCGGTCGTAACAATAACATACTCGTATCTTTGTACCACACTGCTGTGATTACTAAAGAAGGCTTCGACAGCATCTTTGTTTCTTTTCGTGGTCAGCTCTTCGATAAAGCTTAGATGAATAACCAGAAAATGTTTTGGGTTTCTACTCTGTTGAATCGCTTCTTCTTTCTCGTTGAAAGCTTCTACATACAAGCGATTTAACAATCCCTCTTGATCTGTGTTCACTTTGTCCACATGCGATTTCAGTCTGTCATCGAAAATATCGATCATCGTACCAACGATTTCCACAAATTCTGCTCGTAACGCCTCTCCATTTTCTGCGTTCATGTTATTGAATTTCCCCACGAATCCATCTTTTTTGAATTGAGCGTGGGTTGAAGCATCATCTTTCTTGTTTCGATCCCTGTGATAAAAGTTGAAAGCATTATTAAACGCCCACCCAGAAGCTTGATAGAACATATTCTTGCTGAATAAATAAACCTGGTCTTCGCCAAAATACTCGCAGTGAATTTTCAAAGGGGAACGATAAATCCTCTCATTCAGCACGAACTCTTGAACCCATTGTTGATATAACTGCCCAAAAGTGTTCTTGTCATTCTGGTCAATAGAATTCGGATCGTTGATTACCCGATGTCTGATAGGCGAATGCTCTTTACGATACTCGTCGAGTTGGCTACTTTGAACAAGGATGATCTTGTATCTGCCAGCTACATCTTCGAGATTGGATATTCCCTTCTTGACACCCTCCCAAGCCGCCAAGGGTTTACCTTTCCAGATTTCGAATCGATATGTCACAGCGGATAATTTGTGGTCATAAACAAATTCGATAACGGGTTTATCTGTCATACGCTGTCGTCGATCAACATCCCAGAAACTAAGTCCTCGAACCATACCAGCACAAAGAACGTTCTGGGACGTTCCCCCCATATTCGGTCCTGGTCGTCCATTTTTTGAAAGAACCCCGCTCCAATTTTTCATGCCTTCCACTTTTTTCATTACTTCTTCGGGATTTTTCTGTCCGCTTAACTGAATCCAGACTGTTATTTGTATTCTTTCTGTTTTCTTGTTCAGTTGATCAAACCGTATGTGGAAGGGTAATGGCTTTTTATCTCCGTTCTCCAGCTTGCAGTGCTTGACGTTTCTAATAACATTTTCCCAAATCGTGTATACAGCCTGTTGACCGACAACTCCTTCGGGTAGATATATGTCGGCATCCTGAAGTGTCTTCTTAATTGTTTCAGCACCTGCTGGTTTGTAGCCGTCCACTCCAGAAGTTCCTAAGACAATGCCATCCTGATCCTGATTTCCAATGTGACACGTAAATTCGATTTCTTCGATTCCGTCCGATTCAACAAGCGATCCACAGAGTAGATAGTTTTTCATGAAATCTTCTATCAGTTCCCAGCAGCTCCTTACTTCCCCGCCATAAAGATGGCCTCCACGCGAGATCGCATTCCAAAATGCACTTTTCCCTTTTAGGTAGTTCAAATACTCAATGAAGCCGGCGTGACTCTTGAGTAACTTGCCAATCTCTTTTTTTACATTTGTTTCCACATCTGCATTGAACGCAACGCTCTGAAATGCACCAAGTACGGAGCTATAAAGAGATTCCTGCTCTTGAATGGCCAATTCTTCCATGCTCTTCTTTGTGAGGTTTTCATGTATCGCCTTTACCCCTCGCAGCTCTGTCCATTGTTTGTGTAGAAATTTCGTTAGTCCATCGAGGGCGTGTGCACCCATATTGTGCGCATAAGATTCAGTGAGAATGGCTGAAGAAGCAGCCTGCACTGTAGCTTTCCGTTCGGCACGCCGGATTCTAAATGCTTCAAAAAGTCTATCTCCCAATCGTTTCAACCATTCCTCCTCTCCTTTTTCTACAGACGATACGTCCATAATTACGGCCACTACACGCTCAACCCTGTCCCAGAGCCAATAGCCTGATCGGTATTTTTCCCATCGAGGTGACATTCTCTCCAGTTCATCGGACTCAAGCATTTTGCTTCCCGCAGGATGCTGGTCAGATTGCTGGGTCGCATCACGGGCCGCCCAAGCTTTAGAAAGGTAGGTTGTCAACTCCTTTTGCTTGTACCAGTTTCTCCAGAGATAGTGCCGAAGGGTCTCTTCGTGTAGTCTGATTGACCGTGGAACGTAAGTCTTCCCCTTTTCCTCCTTCGGATAGACTGATAGTGAGAAACCTCCTGAGTCTTGAGGACGCCATTCAATATGGAAATAAGACTTTCCTGAATCCCCCTTTGCCTCTATCTTGCCGTGTTTAAAGAGTGAAAGTAATGGGGGATAATCATCAAGAACCTCCTTAGCCTTTTGTTCCCCCTTTTTCAACAATATGCGACCGGCTCTTTCGATTGCTAAGAGCGTGCCAGGATGCTTAAGATAACTCTCGCCTTCATTCTCTACGTGAATCGGCTTGCCTTCGCCGGCATTGAGTAGGTGTTGGTTTGCACATCGAATTGGGCACTCGCCGTTCGAGGAGACAAAATTCAGCGACACGAAATCGTCAACAATTTCCCAGTATTCTATTCCCAAGATACTATAACGTAGGGTGTCGTATGATATCTTGTTCTCAGGTGTCTTTTGGTAAAACTCTGATAATTTATTGTGCGGCTTAACCTTTCCACCGTTCGGGATTTCAATTTCAACGGGTTCATACAACTTGCACTTCTCTTTCAACTTCTTCTCATCTCCATTGAACACGAAGTCAGCCCATACGTCAAACAGCCCTTTTCTAAGTTCAGCCAATCGCTTTGTCGTTGATACGTCATGCTTCGAACCTTCTTCCTCCCACAATTCTGATAGAAGATTTCCTAGATCCTCTACAAGAGCATTGATTTGCTCATTTACATTAACCGCGGTATCATTAGCTTGGTTGATTGGCCTATTAATGGTGTACAATCGAAGTATGAACCGATTCGAACGCTCTTGCTGCGGAATGACTTCCAGCCCATCATCAACACCACATAGAAAACGTCCCATGAATCCGATTGAGGCGGTTGAGGGATCTCTTAAAGGGCATGTGTCGCAGCTGTGTTGACCGGCGAGAGAACACCACAGCAGCTCTTGAAGCAGTAAATGTTCAACTTCGTTTGTATCGGTGTACAGATAATCAGGATTGGGCAACACCCACTCGTTTCCAACTGAGGTGAATATCATTGCTAAGGAAGGGCTGATCAATCGGGATTGTTCGATGACTTTAAGAATACTCGACTCTTCCCCAGAAATGAAGCCGGCTATTTCAATAGACCGACTGATCTCCTCGGTGAGAGTATCGTCCCGGTGCCTGTGTCGAAGTTCATCCTTAAACTTATCAACAACCTGCTTGACATCTTTTTTTGTGTCTTCCTTATTATTCCAAGCGTTTATGTAAGGAAGAAAGAAAGTTACCGCCAGTAATACCTTACTTTCCGCATGGTTCGGAGCCTTCTCATCGTCGTCAATTTGCTTCACTGGAATTGCAACCCATGAGTAATCCCTTATCAGGTAATCTTCGACACTGACGCTCGAGCGCGGATCATCAGCCGTATCATTGAGAATTTCGCGCTGGCCAGTCCAAGATAATACACCTACTGACGACCATCCAGACTTTACTCGCGCGCCGTCTTTTAGTAAGTCTATTAAGTCCTTTGTTTGGGTCTGTTCTGCTTCGTCAAGGGGAGGATATACTATTTCCCAATGTCTCATCACGTCTGACTGGGGCTCGTACTTCCATAACCACAGGGCAAGGAGGTTTTCTAAGATCGATTTCTTGGACCAGCTCTGTTGCGTTAGCTGCTCTTTGATAGAAGTGGCACCAAGTCTATCTAGAAACTCACTAATCTCTGCTTTGTCAGATTCACTTGGTCCCTGGATCAAAGGCTCCAATTTAGACTGAGCTCCTTTCAGAATCTCTGCGAGTATTTCTTTGAGCGTCTCCATATTAGAATTGCATGCGGTACAAAGGTATTACGCTTGCATTATGATTTGGCGCCACTCTTCAAGCAGTGGTATCTTCTCTACCTCTGCCGGTATTTTGTCGAAGCTGGGAATACTGTACTGTATTACCCCTCCGATTCTTTCCTTATGGAAAAATTCATGAGCGCGATGGTCAACAACAATTTTTGCCTGTCTGCTGCTATTCAAATTGTGAGTATTCACTAACTCGATAGCACGCTGCATGATCGCGTAGACATATTCTGGCGTGGCAAATCCCGGATTTACTGAGCGACTTCCCTCAAAACAGCGGTATATCGGATGACTTGACCTAAGATCGTTTTGTCCCTTCAGCATGTACCATTTCATGTCATAGTAACCCGCGTGTACCGGTTCTTGACCTGTGAGCCGGATCGGTGCATAATGGGGCAAATGGCTAAATGCCACTTCCGGCAAGAAACGCAAGATATTCATGGAAATGTAATCGGTGTCCAACTCGATTGCATTCTTTATGGTGAATTCGACATCTTCCCAACGTTCCGGAGTTAGAGTACCGTCGGGCATCATGCGAGCATTGCCAAAGATCAAAAAGACGCTGGGAGAGATTCTCGCTTCACGCAGCCAACGGTAGACTCTGGGCACGCATTCAAGGTAGTGCTGGGGTTTATGAGTCTTGTTCATTGCTCTAAGAATTTCTGGGACCAAGGACTCGACACCGCAAAACAAATAAACGCATCCTGATTCTCCCATGTATTTCACCAGCTCCTTTTGCACGGCATCAACACGAGTATTGCAACCCCAGATGAAACCTCGCTTGTGCACTTCTTTGATGAGCTCAATAAGCCAATCCGGTTTCAGGGTAAAGGTTGAGTCGTCGAAGTAGATGGCTTCGTACCTCTGTTTCTTCAGAAGATCAAGTTCCTTGATTATGTTCCCTAAATCCCTCCAGTGAGTCCTTGAAGGGAAAAAAGCCTCCGAACAAAAAGCGCACTCCCAAGGGCAGCCACGAACCGTCATCATTTGTCCGGTCTTGCGATTTCCCAAGACTCTGAAGTTGTACTCGGGAAACCAGTTCAATCTTGCTGGCATCAAGAAATTTGGATCTACTTCCTCGCGATGTCCGGTAGTAAGAACTGGTTTAGAACCATCCCAATATGCAACGCCTGGAATCTCCGCTTTCTTCGTATCCCATTCACCCTTGTCGATTGCTTTCGCTATCTGTTGGATTCCAATCTCTCCCTCACCTACGACACAGGCATCTACGTAATCATGATGCAATGGTAGTGTGTACATGTACCCTGTAATCTCGTGAAAGCCTCCTTTGACGACAATTGCTTCTGGTAAAACTTGCTTCGTCACCCAAGCAATATAGTTTGCAAGGTCGTTCTGGATGCTCATGTTAGTGATTCCAACTAACTGAGGTTGGAATTCGTCGAGCTTCGCCTTGTACTCTTGGAGCACATCTTTCTTCCTCACATAGCAGATGTCCAAGTCGAGGATCTCGACATTATGCTTGTGTGCCATGAGTGCAGCAGCAAGATAATCAAGACCCATGAATTTTCCCGGATAACTTCGCTCTGGAAGAGGAGGAGCTACAAGCAATGCTCTGATCATAGAACCACTTTATCGGGTTGCAGTAACAGAACCAGTCGGGACCCACGTAACCAGTGCGAATTTCCCGTCCTTGGCTTCATACAGATAGTACGGCTTGCTTACTTCTCCGTATGAATCGAACTTCGTGATGCCCGTAACGCCCTTGAACTCTAGTTTATAAAGTGCATCCTTGATTCCATCGGAGGTATACCCCCCACGTTTAATCGCATCGGCAATAACCAGAATTGCATCGTAAGCGTATGCCGCATAAACGTCTGGCTCACCCCCATATGCCTTCTTGAACCCATCAAGAAAGTTGGCCACCTCTTCATCAGACACTCCGTACCCCATAGCCATCAGTGTATAGTAAGAACCATTTGCTGCGCTGCCAGCTATGCCAAAGAGATCTGGTGAATATGCGCCATCCCCACCAACAAACGGAACTTGGATACCAAGTTGACGAGCCTGTTTCAAAATCAGTGCACACTCTTCGTAGTTTCCCGGAAAAAACACAACCTCTGGCCTCATTTGCTTGATCTTTGTCAAAGCGTGACGGAAGTCTTTTTGCCCACCTTCAAAAGTTTCCTGAGCGAGGATCTTCCCTCCAATGTTGCTGAAGTTCTCTATGAAAGCTTCCCCAAGGCTTTTTCCGTAGTCATCGTTTTGATAAAGCACAGCAGCGGTCTTCTTTTGAAGGTATTCAAGCACGAAATGCGCTGCCGTTTTTCCCTGATCACTGTTGGTTGGAACGTTCCGGAAAATGTAATCACCCACATACTTAATTTCATCAGCCGTGGAACTTGCTGAAAAGAGAACTACTTTTCGACTTTCCGCCGTCCCAGCAATTGCCTGTGTCTCAGCTGATCGGAACGCACCGAGTATTACCGGCACGCGGTCTACGTTAATAAGTTTCTGAAGGGCGTACCCAGCGTCCTTTGGCTCACCACGGCTATCCTCATAGATTGCTTCTACCTTCTTCCCGTCTATCCCGCCTGCCTTGTTGATTCTTTCGAAGGCAAGATCAACACCCTGTTTGGTGGCAGCTCCATACGTTGCACGGGAACCTGTAAGCGGTGTTATTACCCCAATCTTGTAAGCGTCAGGCTGCTTAGAGCAACCTACAAGTAAGATCGATACGAGAAGGACAATACTGCCGCAGTACATTGCAAAGGTTTTCATCTTTATTTCTCCTTATTTATGTTTGTAAAATAGTCTCAAAACTCTCTTGCTCAGATAAACTCTGAGGGTTCAGGTGTTCCTTTGAAATCACACCCTCCTTCATCGCGTATGCCCTGTTTGCGATTGACAGTGCTCGGCGTATATTCTGCTCCACGAGCAGTATCGTGATCGAAAGAGATTCGTTGAGTCCTTTGATCTTCTCGATTACTCTGTTCACCAACTTCGGTGCTAAGCCTGCAGATGGCTCATCTAACAGCAAGAATTTCGGCTGTCTGAGCGTTACCATGGCGAGTGACAGCATTTGCTGCTGTCCTCCGCTCAAAGCGCCTGCGCGCATCGGCTCAATCTGGGCAAGCTCAGGGAACAGTGAGAAAATATTGTCGGGTGCTGGGGAGCGTTCTGGGTTACTGTTTCCATTTGGACTGCTGGAGGCAAGGCTCAGGTTCTCCGCTACAGTTAAGCTCGGGAATATCGAACCGCCCTGCTTCAGGTATCCAATTCCGAGTCGAGCGCGTTCATGCGGATGCAGGTCTGTAATATCACTTCCCTCAAACTGTATTTTGCCCGCAGAGGGATGCAGTATGCCCATGATCGTTTTCAAGAGTGTCGATTTCCCTGCACCGTTGGGACCGATGAGGGCAACGATTTCTCCTCTCTCTGCGTGAAGTGAAATACCCTTGAGTATCTCTTTCTTTCGATAAGAAGCAACCAGGTTGTCAACAATCAGTAGTTGATTCATTCCCATCTTACACTCCTAAGTATGCCTCACGGGTGACTCTGTCGTGAATCACCTCGTCCGGGAGTCCGAACGCGACAACTTCGCTATCGTCCAGCACATACACCCAGTGGGCAAGTTCCAGAACAACGCTAATGTTATGCTCAATGAAGATGATCGTTTTCCCTTGATCAACAAGCCGGGACATCAAATCCATCACGGAATCGAGAACCGCCGGGTGCACTCCCGAGGCCGGTTCGTCCAACAACAGAATCTTCGCATCCATCGCAAGCAACCGAGCTATTGCGAGGAGTTTCTGCTGTCCAAACGATAAATTCTCCGCCACTGTGTTTGCCTTATCTGCCAGGGTCACAAACTCAAGCAATGCCTGTGCCCGTTCGATGTTCGGTCGCTCCATCTTCATCATCTGCGCCCGTTGGAAAATCGGCTGCCAGAACATCTCTCCGACTTGATTGGGGAAAGCCACGACGATGTTCTCCAGTGTCGTGAGCTTTCCAAACACTCGCACATCTTGAAACAACCTTCCGATACCCAGTCTGGCAATTTCCCACGGTTTGCGAGTCGTCAGGTCGCCCGTTCCAAGGAGAATAGCGCCGCTTGTTGGTGCAATGTAACCGCCAATCAGATTGAACAAGGTTGTCTTGCCTGCGCCGTTCGGTCCAATCAGCGCGGTGATTCTTTGCGGTGTAAAGGCAATGCTCACATTGTTAACCGCAGCAACGCCGCCAAAGAACCGACTCAGGTGCTTCACTTCGAGTGTGGGCACGTTGTCTGTCCGTCTACTCAAATCCATATTCACCGGCCAAGCCTCTCGGTCTATAGATTACCAGGAGGATAAGCGCAAGCGCATACAACATCATGCGGATGTTTGGCGCCACAGTATCCGGAATCTGTAAGAATCTCAACACCTCCGGCAGAACTACAAGAATAACAGTTCCGACGATTGGTCCCTTGATATTCCCACTGCCGCCAATAGCAAGGATTGTGATGAGAAACAGCGACTCGGCAATGGTGAAACTTGTGGGGTCAATATAGCGCATATATCCCGCATAGAGAGAACCAGCGATAGCTGCCACTCCGGCACCGAGAGCAAACGATGTCGTCTTGAAAAAGAGAGGATCTTTGCCGATCGCCTGGGATGCGATTTCGTCTTCACGAATCGTCTTCAGAACTCGACCAAATTGTGATGAAGTGATGAGATAGACAAATCCGACGGTTAACAAAGCGAAAGCCGTTGTCAGTGACACATACGAAGAAGGGGAATCGAACACGAAACCGAAAAGTGATGGAGATGGAATACCGGGTATTCCATAGGGTCCACGAGTGAACGAGATCCAGTTGTACATTATGCCGAAGATGATCGCTTGAAAGCCGAGTGTTCCTAGAACAAAGTAGTCTCCCCGAAGCCGCAACGTCGGGATAGAAACGACAAAACTGAGTAACATCGATATGACGATGCTGGCAATTAGAGCTACAAAGAAATTCACACCCCAACTCGTCATGAGGAGTGTCGAGGCGTACGCACCGATTCCATAGAAAGCCGCGTGACACACTGAGAGCAAACCCGTGTAGCCCATCACCAGGTTGAGCGATTGCGTGAGGATAAGGTAGATACCGATCATTACAAGTATGTGGAGCAGGTAATTCATACTTCTTCCAAACGAACCTTTTTCCCGAGAAGTCCTTGCGGACGCAGCACAAGAAAGAGAACAAGGATGCTGAATGTAAAGACATCCATCCAGCGCACGGAGAACTGCCAAACAACAAGACTCTGAACAATTCCGAGAACAACGCCGCCGACAATCGCGCCTTCGAACAACTTCACACCACCCACGACGACCGCAACGGCAGAGATCAGCAGTGCACTCATGCCAACGTGCGGATCCATTCCGATATCCATTACAGAGATGATTGCGGAAATACCGGCTAACAAAGAACCAGCCGCAAAGATCGCAATCCTGATAACGGAGGCATTCCAACCAAGTACCTCAACAAGGGCAGGGTTATCTGAAAAGGCTGTGAGCAGTCGTCCAAGTCGCGACTTTTTGAAGAGAAAGAACGCAACAAGTGTGACAACAAAAGTTGCAAAACCCAATAACTGAAAACGTGTCAGTATAACTGATCCGACTTCAAATGTGATATCGACGCCCGGTCTGAGAACTTTTGTCTCGTTACCGGCTATCAGTGCAATCAGGTTCACAGCGAAAAGATAGATTCCAAACGAGCCAATTAACGCTGCCAACGGAGATGCGCGCCGCTTCTGAATAGGGCGATACACCAATAGCTCAGCAAGCACACCGCTGAAAGCAGCACCGAGGAGTGCAACGGCGACAGCGACTGGCCACCAGATATTGGTTGCAACTAGCATTAAATATGTCAGGTAAGCCGCTATAGTATAGATTGCCCCGTGGGCGAAGTGGAAAACGCCCGTTGACCGATAAATGATACCAAAACCAAGGGCAACGATTGCATACAAAGCGCCAGCGCAAAGGCCGTTAGCAAGTAGCTGTGGTAGCATGAGAATGACACCCTGGCAACAAAGATAAGAGAAGCCTTTGGGCAAGCAAGACGTCCATTGGGAGTCAAAAGACTACCCAAAAGACTAAGAATCGATGTCAGCGGGGCTTACTATACCATATTTGATTGCGATTACGACTGCGTGCGCCCGGTTTTTAGCGCTCATCTTCGCCAGGAGAGCGGCGATGACGTTCTTGATTCTTTTTTCGTTTGTATGCAGGTGTTCAGCTATTTCCTTGTTGGATAAGCCCTGGGCGAGGAAGGTGAGGACCTGTTGTTCTTGTTCGGTAAGGTGGAAATCTTTTTTCTTGATTATTTCCCCTGCAACTTTCTTCTGGACGGCCTCGATGAGCTTCTTTGTTGCAGTTGGAGACAATCCAACGAGGCCGTCAGAAGCTTTTTCGATTACTTCCCTAAGAAACTTGAGTTCGTCCGACTTGGCAAAGTATCCTCTTGCTCCGCTGGCCAGGGCTTGTGCAATAACACCTGGCTCACTATAGTGCGACGTAAATATGGTCTTGATTCCGGGGAGCTCGCTCGAAATCTTCTTGGCCGCCTTAATGCCGGCAAATTCCTCAGCCGGATAATCTATGTCGAGAAGAACAATATCGGGACGCTGCTTCTTGAGGAGGTCAATGCAGTTCTGCAGGCTTTTCTCTCCGCCGACCACCTGAAAGCCCTCGAATTCAAGCCAACGGATATAGCTTTCCCTGACAGAATCGTGATCATCGAAGATTAAGATTTTAACTTTGCTGGGCTCTCTTTGCATCATGATTCCTTTTCTTTAACAATGCGGCGAGATTCTTGCGGACGATCGCAAGTCAGGTTTCGCCTTCCCCGTTCGATTTGCAGTCTTCTCAGCAATCATCCAGGATTCGTTACTTGATGAAACATCGGTACTTACGGGCGGGAGACACAACGAAACGACGCGACAAAGTAGGAAACTACTGCGAAGAAATCAATTTTGAACCGTTTATCCGTTATGAACCAGTAGTAGTGTCAGTTGTCATATTAACAACGTCCAAATGGGAGAGGACAAATCAGCACCGAGCTGCGCTTGCCCCGCGAAGGCCTGTTTGCCTGTGCAAACGGGCAGGCGGAAGAAGCCCACCAAAAGGTGAAGCATAGCGGGTAAACGGGGAATTGGCACAAAAACGAGTGTCCGGTGACGTGCCTGCACGCCGAAGTTTGTTCTACACAGGTGTTTCGGCACGTCCGCCTTCCGCAAGCGTGCGGCGGACAGGCAGGCGTGTGTCGAGGGATGATAGGTTTGTGCCAAGACCAGGCCGTTGTTTGGGCTGGACAAGCGCGCCTTCGTCCGACAGAAGCGGACTCCGGCGGTTAAACGCATTTGGGACAATAGAGAGGGAGTCCGCCTATGCTTCAGAATAACAGCTTCGGCGGGGGTCAAAACGGCACTCCCTCGCCGATCATTGTCTCGAGCTTTTGGATAAGCAGATTGTTCTGCTCAACTGCTCGTTGGGCAAGCTCTCGAACGATGTCGAGCCTGCACGAGCCGAATTGATTGAGATACTGGTCGCGCTCGGATTCGAGCGACTGAATGAGATAGCGAATTTCTTCAGGTGTCAGTTCGATGGTTGTCATAAAGTTCTCCTTTGATTCTGATCCCGCTTCACGTTTCAGGCGTTGAGAGCGGGATCCTCAACTTGACGACAGAGTTAGCTTCCCCCGACAAGTCGGGGTCGCTAACTCTGGTCAAGTTGGGACCTCTTCCGGTGTGAATTGGATTGTGATCCTGGATCCTCCTTATGTTTCAGATCCCGCTATCGGGGGTTTAGCCGTGAGGCGGGATTCTCAATTTGACATCATCGTTAGTCCCGCTCTTGGATTTTGCATATTAGCGGGATTCCAGAAAGCGGAACTTCACTGCGTTCACTAACGCTGGTCAAATTGGAATTTCCTCCAAGCTGAAATGATTTGTTCTATGGTTCTTATACCAACCTTGGGAAGGTAGTAGACCTCAAGCCACGTCTTGTAGGGACGGCTGGTGACAATGATTTCTATGCGGGCGGAGTTGATGCGTTCCTGAGAGAGAAGCTGCCAGAGCCGTGAAGTGGGCGTTTCGTTGAGCCAATTGAGACAAGCTCTTGCTTCATCATCGTCAGTGAACGGAAGTAGAATCTCGTCGTAACGAGTGCCCTGTTGCTCTATGTATGCGGGATGTGGTGCTCTGGGTATGTGCGGTGTGGGATTTGGATTGACGATGTAGGCGATGATGCCAACAATGACCGCGAGTATTATGAGGGAGAATGTGAGCAAGTCACCGACTTCCGGATGGAGTTGCCTGACTCGCTTTCTCAAGCGTGGGCTGTATTCCATCCACGTGATGGACTCGTAAAACTCCTTCAACCCCGTTAACGGGGTAAACTGTTTCGTCAGTGACTTGGCCCGCCAAACAGACGGCGGGCAGGGCTGCCACTGAAACGCAGACTGACCAGCAACCTGAACGGCACGCCACGAGCCACGACCGAGGCGAGGCAAACGGGCGGGAGAGAAACCGACGCAGAAGACGAAGACCGACACGCCGAGACAAGCAGCTAGACGGCAAGCGAGCAGAGAGCCACGGGACTTGCGAGACGAGAGAAAGCAGACGAGAGCGGAAGGACGGGCCCCCGCCTGACCGGCGGGCAGGTGAGCGAGAAAGCGAACGAGCGCAACAGACCGGCCGGCGAGACGCAGCCGCAGCGGAACACCGAGGCGACCCCCAGCCCACCAAGCAACGGAAGTGATATCCCGCTGATCGAAAGCGTGGTCGGCCTTCTTGTTTTGGTCACACAGCCTCCCTTAACATATTCTGCCTGATCGCCGATTATTGTGCTGCGCCGCTACGAAAAACCCGTAGAGTTAGCTCGCTGAGGGCTTTCTTCCCTACGGGTCACCTGCCCGACTACGTCGTTCGGGCGGGTTGCTCCATTCCTCGAAATGGCTCAAGAGAGTGGAACAGATATCTTATGAAATCTTACTCTCTCCCTCCTCTGCTCAGCACGTCCGGTTCGCCTTCAGTAGTGAAATGTCTGCGATGGGCGAGTATTAAGGTAAAACAAAATCGTGCAAAAACAATTTGTCGGTCGTTAACCCCTCCCTGATTATCTGGATTGTCCGGTGCGTTCAGCTCGTGATCTGTAAGGCTCAGAGTGCTCGTTGTGAAAGTGCCAGTTCTCGATGTAGCGGGAAGCCAGTTCCTTGTCGCGGACAACGAGAAGATTCTCCGCGTTGCTTTCTTCGGCTGCCTTGGAAAAGTTTGCGCCAGAGGCGCATCAGCCTTCCGCCAGAAAGACGGCGGACAGGTCGGCTAAGAACGAGCCCGTGATTACGGTTTCATTGTCGATGATCATTACTTTGTTGTGAGCAATGGCGTGCCTGCACGCCGAAGTGTACTACTAACCTTTGAGATTGTACAACCGTTTCGGCACGTCCGCCTTCCGCAAGCGTGCGGCGGACAGGCAGGCGTGAGCTGCATCTCCGCCAGAGGCGGATCCGCCTTCGGCGGGGATCTTCGTCGAAATGCCGGCATTGGCCAGGAAGTCGGCCGAGGAGTATTTCTCGGTTCTCTGGCTCTTGTCCAGTAGCACCTGGACCCTGACCCCTCTCCGATGTGCTTTGACCAGGGCTTCGGCAATCGGTGCTGAGGTGAAGGAATAAGCCTGAACGAGCACGCCTGCCTGCGCTAACGCTTCCGCCTTCATTGCGTTTCGGCCGACAAGCCGGCAGGCAGGGATGATTTGGCTTGCCCGCCATGCTTTGTGGCGGGCGTTGTCGAGGGCTTGACGGATGGCAAAGATGGCTCCGCCACGGGGACCCGCCTGCGTCTGATGGTTCGACAGGCTCACCATCAAAACGACTTCGGCGGGTAAAGAGAATCCGCCAAACCGCCACAAAGAAGGCGGTCGAGAAAGATGGCGGACAGGGTAGACGTCCCAGGTGGGGGAGGCGGGCGTGGCTGATTGGGCATTTGCTGCGACGTTGAGAGTGACACAGCAAATGAAGAATGCCGCTATATGTGCATGGAGTTTCCGCACCGATTCCTGCCTCATAGGGTCTTTTTTTTGAAATCTCTATAACACATTGAAATCAAACGAACTCCGTCCTCAAAATGTGCTTTGCACTAAATTTCTATTTAGTGTTATTTAGTTTTTAGAAGCTTACCGGTAGGATAGTAGCGCGTTCCGCGTCCCTTTCCTTCCTTTCTGAGCAATCCGTCGCTTACCAGCTTGCGTAATTGAACAGATGCAGTGACGACATGGATGTTTCCAGCAAGCCCCCGGTAGCCTGTGTTGGTCAAGTATTCTTTCCTTGAGAAGTGCTCTCTTAGCTTTTCTTCCAAGGAAGCTCTTTGCAAAAGAGGATAGTATTTCGCCGCTTTGCGTGTTCCAACGATTTCCACCACACCCAGATCGATAAGTTCCTTGATCTCCGCCTTTGCGGTGTCCTTATCGACGCGGTTGACTTTCACGTATTCTCGAAGAACGAAGTGGCCCTTCTTGTTTTGATAGGTCTCAGCCAGGATCCGACGTTGGCGGTTGTTCATTTTATCAAGTGGGAAAGATCGAAGCCACCGCATGGTTTCATCATCAAACACAACCGTGTTTCGAAGTTCCTTTGCGTGTCCACCATGCAGGCAGGAACACCCCGAATCCCGCCTGCTCAAAGATCAACGCCTGGTGCGTCAGAAACTCATGCGCACTACTCGTATCGAGTTCGTAACCGGCCGGTGCAGATTTTTTCAGACTTCGCTCTACGTGCTGCGAAAGGGCTGCTGCCTGACCCAGCGAGAGGAGCAAGTACTCCCGCGCGTGGTCCCAGGCGGCCTCTTGCCGTGAGCCGTTCTTCCATAGCTCTTTCACGGGAAGAAGGATGCTTGGATCATCGTGCCGTTGAAGAAGATACTCCACGCGCCACGTGTGGTTCTCTGCCTCCTTTCCTGATATCCTGCTCGGAATCGACCCGTCCGGCTCGTGCAACCTGAAACAAAGTCGAAAATCCGATTCGGAGAGGCGATCGATTGGTCGGCGCCATTCGGCTACTTGTTGCGCTAATTCCGCCAGAGATTTCGTCTCTCCGCGCAACATACCTGCCGGAATCTGTAACGCGTGTAGCCACTGACTGTGAAGACTCTCAAAAGCGGGCGGCTTTCGCTGAGATGGGCTTTCAATCATTGGGTGTTCACTGGCAGCGGCAGGTCGAACAAGGTGGTCAATAAATTCCGTAATGATGTCTGTCAAAAGCTTCTGTCTATCTACGGTGAGCGGCGTTTTCCTCGCCTGCGAGTAGCGTTCGCGCGTCAACGCATGAACCGATGGTGGCATCGCTTTCAATAGAGAAGTGAATCGCTCCTTGTCGGCATCGAGGAAAACCGGCTGCCATTGAGCACGGAACGATTCGCCGATAACGACTACCCCAGGGAGATACTGCTGGCGTGCAACCAGCGATCCGGCAAACCGGAGGGCAGCGCGGAAGAAAAGGACATCCTTCCCGAGAGCGACACCGTGGGCAACTGTTCGTGTGTCTCCAATGGAACAAAGAAACTGCAGCAGATCGTCCCAGGATATCTCGGCAATGGTAACGCGCCAAGGTTTTAACCTCGGCTTGACCTTCGAATCTGGAGAAGGCCCGATCAGCGCCGAAGATGGGAGCGCGCTCCCATTAACCGTCGGCAACCAAGCAGTGGCCTTCTTGAAATGAGTCGTTGCGAAGGCTGCATCTCCCAGCTCTTGCTTGAGCAGCCTGAAGTTTTCCTCGCCGGCATCGTAGGGAAATGTGGTGGAACTGCGTATGAGACGTCGTTGCCCCCTGGCCGCGCGTCCCTTCACAGGTTCATCAAAAGATCGCTCGGCCCATACAACAGGGCGGCTTTCAAGATTCGAGATGTGGAAGAGAATCATTGGTTAAACGACCCGGTGATCACAACTTCGTTATCGATGATCATGACTTTGTTGTGAGCAATCGCGTGCCTGCACGCCGAAGTTACCCCGTATTGTTTCTGTTCTTTTCTTTAGGTAGCATTTTTTTGTATTGGATTCGCTTGCTACTCGCAACTTAGTCGGAACTTACTCGGAACTCTGGCTGCTCTCAGGACAGCTAGGACTTTACTAGGACCTCACTAGGACCCTACTCGGACATCACTCGGACCGTCCAATCAGCTTGTCAAGCTGCAATCCTTCCTTTAGCGAGTACGTACCGGTTGGATCCGTCGCTGATTTCCCGGACCAGACAAGAATTTCTGACATTCCTTTAAGATTTCTCCGAACGACTCTGAGTGCAATACCCAGATACTCCTGGAGTTCACTCGTTCTCGCCTGACCATGCTTCTTTAAGTAACTGACGATCTTCTTCTGAGTCTCATTCAATCGAATTGGCGGCGCAGCTTTTCCTCTTGCAACTGCTGTCTTCGAGCGCTTGAAGGTCACGACAAAACTCTCTGACTTGACTGCGAATTCCGGGACAGATAAACCAGCTTCCTTGCACAGATCGATGATCCGGTTCGTTCCCGTTCCCCACTGCTCGATATATTTGATCAGATAAAAACAGTCCGCGACGAGTCCGTTTCGCGGCTTCGATTCGTGCTCGTGCTTCAATGATTCGGCCGTAATTCCAGGCGGCAGGGTACCCGGACTCCATACCTCAAGCCGGTCATCAAAAATCCGAATCTGGACGTTACCAGGATCTTCATAGTCCCGATGACAGACCGCGTTGACAATTGCCTCGCGTAGAGCCTCTTTTGGGTATTCCCAGACGTCCTCCCGCTCGGGTTCGCCCGTCATTTTCACACCCACATTTATATGCTTACGTATGAAATTCAGAGCTTCGGGAACTTGCTCAATAATCGATCCTTCAAAGACTTTCATGTCGATGAAATCAATTGGCTTTGTTCCAGCGAAACGACCGCAACGCAATTTAGCTTGGATAAGATGCGATTGCGGATCTTTGCCGAAGAGGAGTAAAGCCGCATTCGTCGGCTTCCCCTTCTTGAGCAAGTGGAGCCGGGTCAACAATTGGGAAATCTGTCGTGAGCCTTCAAATGTCGTGTTGCGTTCTTCTTCAGCTCTTCGGAGAAACGCTCGCACTCGCCCGCTGTCGACGTCAGAAAGCGATGCTTGACTTGGAGCTTCGTGATCCCAGAGAAATGGTAGACTGTCCCGGACGAGCTGTCTGATTTTTTCTGCAGAAGCGCGTTGATTGGAGCGGCCAACTCGAATGAAAACCTTGTCGGATGCCCAGACAGGCTTTACAGGGAACTCAGGGATTGAGATTTTGATGACATCCTTCCCGTTGATCCTCTGGGTTTCAATGGAAGGGAAAACTTTGGGATCGGTGTTTTGTTTGATTTCATTGGCGATGTTCTCCAGCGTGCGACCACCGATGTCCAGGCCAAGAACTTCTCCCGAAGGGTCAATGCCGATGTAAACAGTGCCACCATGCGTGTTTGAAAACGCCGACACGGTCTCGAGGATTTCCTTTCGTTCTGCTAACGAACTCTTGAATTCTGTCGTCTCGTTTTCTTTGAGTTTGAATTGTTTTGGCATTTGAATTCTTGTGGTCAATTCGTGGACACAGTGTTAGAGATTGACGATTATGGTTACACCGATCAGATGATAATAGAGTCTTTGTGTTCGGAGCACAACTTCACGATGGAAGTTTTCACTTTCCGGCGCTCGGCATAGCGGAACAACCTTCCCATGTTGATGCGATGCGCAAAGATGATGTTCTCAAATATGCGCTTGAATTCTGCCAGATCCATCAGGAACAGCCGGTCCTTCTCGAGAAAGAGATCAACGAGCGTTTTCTCGATGGTTGCGTAGTGACCGTCGACTGGCTCTTCTGTAACCAATTGACGGACAATGATCCGCCGATCAGACGCAACCACATATTTTTCTACTTCCGTTTGTTTGGGATTGGAATAGACCGTATACTTGCGGCCCTGCAAGTATTCTGCGACCGGAGTAATAGCATCCGTTTCTGTGTGGAGGAATATCGTAAAACGGCTCATAAGGTGATGAGCAAATGGCTGCAGCTGCTCCGTACTCCAGACAGAGAACTGCAGTTGGGGGAATTGCTTCTCTACTAGCCGGGCGATTGTTCTTACAGAAGCGTACTGTGGTTTGAACGGCGTCGGGATTGTAGAGTACCATCTTCTTCCGGCATCAAAGAGCATTTTGGATTCTACGAGCCTGTAGAGCGTCGTGTAGAGGGAGCTCGGCGGTATTCTGTTTTTGCTGCCAAGCTTTCTTCTCAACCCTTTGACGCTCGCATATTTTGCGGAATCGAGCGCCTGAAGTAGTGTGTCTTTGAGCGTCTTCGTGGCAGTGTTCTCCTGTATAACTAAGGCACATACATTTATATGTGCCGTAATTATACAACAAATGCCAGAATGTTGCAAACTCAAAGATGCGGGTTCAGAATACTTGGAGAAGTCCCAATAGGGAGAAGTAAAGCGTCGGATACACGGATTCGGAAGAGTCGGGGCCAGGAAAGCTTTTTGAAAATGGTGGAATTTTTCGTATCCTTATTATCGTAGCTCTAACTCGGTAATGACGACCTCGTCTACTGGGTGCAGAGAGTTGTCTTTTAGGGCTACTCCCAAAACGGCCCGCGAGCGTTGTGGGCGAGCGGCTGCCGTTTTGAGGATCCCGTCGATCCGCCGCAGGCGGAGAGACGGGAGCTGCCCCGCAAAGTCGACGACACGAGTTAGCTGCTTGTGATATCAGAGCGGCTACCTCGTCTGTCGTTTTGAGGAGTTAGCGAGTCCGTCAGGACGAAGCTAACTCTTTGTTGTTTCGCGCGTCCCGACATTTTTCAGTCGGGATTGTCGGGACCGGAAACACGGGTTCTCCGCCTACGCTTGAACAATAGCTTCGGCGGATCTCACTTCGTTCGAGAATCCCGTTAGGGAGGCATAACATTTCGGAATTTGGAAATCGGGTAATTTGGTAATTTGCCCAACGGACCCCGGGTTGACGCTTCTATTAACTCCGCTCCCCAGAAGTCTTCTCCCCTGCTCAACCGCTTTTTCCCACTCGCGTAGATCCTCATCGCTGAACAGGTGTGCATTCTCTTCCGTCAGGATCATCCCGGTCTTCCGGACGGCATAGAGCTGCACGGGGTCGATTTTCACCTCCATTCCTGCTTCGACAGATTCGTCAAGCGCTTCGCGGGGATCGGACTGTCGGGATCGAAGAAGAATGGATCCTTCGGTCCCGGCTCGCGGCCGAATTACCTTATGCAAGCGCTCCTTTCACTGCTTCATCCTAGCCACCGTTCACCGTTTACCCTTCAGCGCTTACCGCTTCTATTGAACCAGCGGGAGGCGATGAGGTGCAGCGATGTTCTGTGCTCACTTTCACCTGAGTTATCAAAGAAAAATGTTGTCATTATGCCATTTGAGAAACTCTGCGGTGGGTTTCTCCTGCTCTTTTAACGGGGTGACTATATCCGTCCCGTGAAACGGATAGTAAGACCTGCCATTGCTGTAATCAACGCGCAATCGGTTGCTTACTTCAAGCTTGAAATCCGTTGTGACAGTGATGTATCCCTGCTCAAAGAGCCGATGAAGGTCTGCACGTAGGAGCAGTCCGTTTCGAGTGTCATGAGGTCCTTCTTTGGAATACGGTCTGATATGAGCAGCTTCAAGGGCGGGAAGAGAATGTTCCTTTGTTACCGCACAGGCCCTTCCGTAGGCTTCGGTAACAGCAACGCGAAAGGCGCCTTGCCCTAAACGTGGTCTCATTGTTATTGGCGAACCAAATCGGGGGCGTTCACCTTGAACCACCGCGGTGTCGACCCCCGTAGGTTTCGGCAAATCGACCCGGACTCGAGAAAGACACTCATCCCAAACCCTCTTCCCTTCACCGACGGTTAGATCGTACCGAGTCGGCCGGAGAGTTCGGACAGGCCAATCGCGAGGTTGCGGAATCCATTGGCTTTCGGAAAAGAACGTGACATGAACGACGATGATACAACCAATTTGAGCGATGGGAGAGTCGCCTCTGTAATCAAAGCGCCGACGGATCTTTGAGATCCGGTTTTTCATCTCGTCAAATGAGGCACAACCGTTTCCCTCACCGAAACAATCCCATGCAAGCCAATCGGGGAGTGCCGCGTATCGGACAAAGAAACCAAATCCGGCGATTGCATTGTGAGGAGCTTTGAGCTTGAACAAAAACGGGGAGAATTCAGGAGCTCGGAAGGTCCAGTGGGACGATGGGGTCCAGAAATTGACCTCTTCCCTCGTAGGATTGCTGGCCAGAAAGTGATACCAACGATAATCAGTTATCGCAATTGTTCCGAAAAGGGACATTGAGGTCACGAGAACAACTTATGCACTTTTCTGTCAAAGAGATGTTGATGGAACGCCGAGGCGTGGCTCTTAGACGGAACGCCATCTGTGTGAAAATAGAGCTGATAGCGATTGCTTGAATGTTGCTGTGCCAACTTGCGAATTTCTTTTCCCGTGAAAAGCCAGATTCGGTCCGTTGACAAATCGACAAGCGCCACAATGTCGGCTGTGGATTTGTCGTCAATCCACAGGTTCAAAGACGGCCTTCCTTTTCCCCCGGCGGGCTTGGGCTTCAGATTCGTTTTCACTTGAATAGTTCGCGCTTTCTTCTTCCGCGCGGAAAAGACAACCATGTCAATGCCTGAATCCGTGGTCATGAGAGAAGAGTCGTAACTATAGAGCAACAACCTCTGTTGGACTAGTTCACCCGCTCGCCCTATTTGAGCTTTGGTGATCATTGATTTAATCCTCTGAATCGAGGAAATACACGGCCCGGAGGGGCAGGTGTCGCCGGCTGACGTCGGGAATTCTCTCATAATTCTGAATCCACAAATCGATCAAACGCCGCGAATCCACGAGCATAAGCCGGCGCTTTTCCTGATAACGCGCCTCCTCCTCGGCATCCTTTGTGAACCCACCCATTGCCACATAGAGACCTACATCTCCTTCGGAGACAAGGGCCAAAAAGGATCGAATTTCCTTTGAATCAACCTTGTCCGCTCTCCTCTTCACCTGGACCTTGATGCGAGGACCGTTGAGGCCAAGCGGGTCCGAATTTGCTATGATATCCACCCCCCTATCAGGACCCGGTGGAGCGACCCAGGCGACATGATAACCCATGCCCTTCAGTAACCCTGCAACAAGATTTTGAAAGTCGTAGGGATTCATTTGGGATAAGTGTAGTTCGAGCTCAGACCACGCAGCTTCCTCTGCTTCCTCCAATGTTGTCCCCGGCTCTGGCGTATCCCCTGCTCCAGTCCCGTCTTCTTCCGGCTGTTCCTTCCGCCACTTTCTGTAGAGCCGATCCGCCTCTCTGGCAAACTCCTCCGGATCCTTGTGTTTCTCGAAAGCCTTCAATCCGGCCTCTGAAATTGACCAAAGACCCTTATCCTTGATCAGCCAGCCTGCTTTCACGAAAGTAATCGTGCCAAATCGGACTATCCGCTCGTATCGTCGAACATTGGGCATCGTGGGGAATGCGCCTTCTTCAAACTCGGTTGGCGGAACGATCTTTTCCAGCTCGCGCAGGATATCCTTTGCGGGATAACCGTCGGGATGTTTTCTGAGGATTTCGAAGATACCCCGAACAAGTTAACCATTGCGTTTTCTTGTTATCTCTGGCATTTTAGTTTTCTCTATCGTGCGGTTATTCCTTTTCTCCCGACCCCAAGAGTCCACGCCTCAAACATCTACTCCAGATGCTCCCAGGTACGATGACACTGGTACATCGCCTCTGAATAGATCTACGCGATCAACTCCCGAATGATCTGACCCTTCACTTCTTACCATTAATCTCCGCCATGATTGCTCTGAAACTCTCCAGACCCGCCTCTAGATTCTCGATGATGTCTTCAGCGAGCACGTCAGGGTCGGGTAGAGAATCCAAATCGGTAAGACTCTTGTCCTTCAACCATGTAATGTCCAGACTCGTCTTGTCGCGGCTGAGTATCTCATCGTAGGTGAACTTTCGCCAGCGTCCATCGGCGTTCTTCTCCGGGTCGTACGTTTCCTTCCTCTTGTGCCTGTTCTTCGGATTGTAGCACTCAATAAAATCCTTCAAGTCCTCCAACTGCATCGGGTTCTTCTTCTGGGTGTGGTGGACGTTCGTCCGGTAGTCGTAGTACCAGATCTCCTTCGTCCATGGTTCCTTGGATGCTGGCTTGGCATCGAAGAAAATGACGTTTGCCTTTACACCCTGAGAATAGAAGATGCCTGTGGGGAGACGGAGAATCGTGTGGAGATCTGTGGTTTCAACAAGCTTCTTTCTGACCGTTTCTCCGGCTCCACCTTCAAAGAGAACATTGTCCGGAACCACGACAGCGGCCTTGCCGGTGGTCTTGAGCATTGTTCTAATGTGCTGGACGAAGTTGAGTTGCTTGTTGGATGTCGTTGCCCAGAAGTCCTGCCTGTTGTACGTCAGCTCTTCCTTCTCCTGCTCGCCTTCCTCGTTCGTAAATGTCATACTGCTTTTCTTGCCGAAGGGAGGATTGGCAAGCACGTAGTCGTACCGTTCACCCGAATCGGCAAGGAGGGAATCGGCTGATGAAATGGGACTTTCACTGTCAATATCGCCAATGTTGTGCAGGAAGAGATTCATCAGCGCAAGACGGCGTGTGCCGGCGACGACTTCGTTGCCGGAGAATGTCTTGAACTTCAGGAACTGGTTCTCCGACCTGTCCAATTTGTTGTTCTTGACAATGAAATCGTACGCTGCGAGGAAGAACCCGCCCGTACCGCATGCGGGATCGGCGATGGTCTTCTTGGGTTCGGGACGGATACATTCAATCATTGCTTTGATAAGTGCACGGGGCGTGAAATACTGTCCCGCACCGCTCTTGGTATCCTCCGCGTTCTTCTCCAGCAAACCTTCGTAGATGTCTCCCTTGACATCCGCACCCATCACGACCCAGCTTTCCAGGTTGATCATGTCAATCAGCTTGTAGAGCTTGGCGGGATCCTGGATCTTGTTCTGGCTCTTGGTGAATATTTGTCTGAGGATGCCCTTTTGCTTGCCGAGTTCCCTGAGGAGATTGCTGTAGTGAAGCTCAAGCTCAGCGCCTCGTTTGGAGACGAGGCTCTCCCAATTGTGTTCCTTCGGAATAGGGAGCTTCCTACTGTACGGTGGCTTGGAGTATTCATCCGCCATCTTGAGGAAGAGGAGATACGTGAGTTGCTCAAGATAATCGCCGTAGCTCACACCGTCGTCTCGGAGTGTATTGCAAAAGCTCCAGACTTTGGAGATGATACCTGTGGTGTTCGCTGTGTTCATCGCTTTCTATTTTGAAAACAAAGCAACATACTCTTCAAAGGAGAATACTCTGTTCCTACGGTTTCCCGTTTGTTCGACAAGCACCTTGAGATCCACGAGGTCTTGAATCAGCTCATTTGCCGATTTTGGGGTCACGTCGAGGATCCTCCCGACATCCTTTGCCGTCACGCTCGGATTCTTGTAGAGGTTCACAAGAAGCTTCGAAGCATTGGTCGCTTTCTTGCCAAGCCGGGGAAGCCTGCGCGCCTCGACATCCTCCCGAAGTTTCAGAATCTTCTCAAATGTTCTGACCCCCTTGTCGCACGTCTCAACGACGGCAACGAGAAAGAAGATGATCCACTGTCCCAGGTCGTTTTTCGATCTGGCGAACATCAGCTTGTCGTAATACACGGACCGATGTTTCTCGAAGTAGTCGGAAAGATACAGGGTCGGCTTCGTCAAGAGTCCCTTGTTGACAAGGTAGAGGGTAATGAGTAACCGGCCAATGCGTCCGTTGCCGTCCAGGAACGGATGAATGGTCTCGAACTGATAATGGCCGATGGCAAGGCGGACAAGATTCGGAACCTCAATCGTGTCGTTGTGAAGAAAGCTCTCCAGATCGCCCATGAGCGCGGGCACTTCTTCGTGAGAGGGAGGAACAAACACTGCGTCTGCAATGGATGACCCGCCGATCCAGTTCTGACTTCTGCGATACTCGCCGGGCTGTTTGCTAGCCCCGCGCCCCTTGCTCAGAAGTATCTTGTGCGTTTCCTTCAGGAGTCGTGTCGAGAGAGGCACGCGTGCGAGTTGCTTCACTGCATGGTTCATTGCAGCAATGTAGTTCTGCACCTCCTGCCAATCGTCACGGCGTTCGGGGTGAACGGCATCCGCCTTGAGCAACGCCTCGCTGATGCTTGTTTTTGTTCCCTCGATACGACTCGATGCTGTTGCCTCCTTGACAACATGCATACGGATGAAGTAATCAACATCGGGAACCTGCCTGGAGAACGCATCGAGCGCGCCAAGCTTGTGGTTCGCCTCCTCCAACAGCGTGTTGACTTTCGGGTTGCTCCATACCCAGGTATGGTTTATGAAGGATGGTGTGAAGCTCTTGTACTGATATTGCTGCTTGTGCGTCCCCGCTTTGAAGTCTCTAAGGTCCACTTCTGTGCTATTTTCTCCGGGTAAAATAAGGATTCGATTATTTTAGTTTACCGTGCCAAAGTAAAATAAGAGAATTCTTGTTTTAGTCAAGTCAGAGTCCTCCTTCGGGGTGTTGCTTTGCGCCTTTCTTCTGGTTTGCTGATTGGCTTGTGTGTTCCTTTTCCGTCCTGATCTTCTTCAAAAGCTCCGACGCAGGCGGGCCTGCCCGCCGAAGTCCCTCTCTCTCCATCTTAATCTTTTCAAGCAATTCGGACGCAGGCGGGTCCGACGGATCTTGCGGGACCAGCTTTCCCTCAAACGCCTTCTTCAAAATGCTCTGCCTCAGCGCTTCGGACTGGAGCAATGCTTCGGCGATGGTTTCTTCCACCTTGTCGCCCGCCTGCCTTTTGGGATTCTCTGGGGCGTCTATAGAAAAGAATGTCAAGGGAAAACAGTACAGCGCTCGAGGGCCGAAGCACTCGTTTCACTGACATGGTCTCGCTCATCGAACCAGCTGCATCAAACAGCACCAACGTGCTTGAGGTTTTGAGATCTTACTTTTGCTGGCGTTTCCGATGCGTCTATGTGAGCTCTCAAGGGCTATTGCAAATGGGTGTATAAAACCGGAGTGGGCTAACCGGGCAGATGGCGTATACCTGAACAGAGAGGTTCGCACGCCTCAGCGTGAGCTCTCACTCCGAGTGACCAGATTCATGAAGCTCCAAGCACAAGACAACAGCACTGTTGACAGACCGGGTTCGATCAGCATGGTGTCACGATATGGTTAAGCTGCGTTGTTCTTGAGCGTCAGGCTGTAAGGTTTGTAAGGTGTCCCGGTCTTTAGGATGCCATAGGTGATCCGGGCGATGTAACGAGCAAGAGCATGTCGGGCACTGTGATCAGCCACCCCCTGCGCTCGCAACAGATCGTAATATTCTCGCAGCGGATTGTTGGGTGAACTGATGGCGGACATGGCTGCGAGTTTGTAAATGCGTTTGAGCATGTGGTGATAGCGAGCCTTTCGTTTGCCGTAGTCGCGTCCACCGCTTTGCTTGCGGAAGTGGACCAGACCGCAATAGACCAGATAATGACTCGAGCGTGGGAAGCGTTGTGCATCGACCACAATAGCCAAGATGGTGAGCGAGCCGATGACACCGATACCCTTGATATCCTGGAGAAGCCGTGCAAGTCGATACTGGGTGGAGAGCTCTTGGAAGCGTTGCTCATACTGTTTCTTGGTTACCTCGTAGAGACCGATAGCAGTATCAAGATGTCTCAGGACGAATGGTGCTTCGCCAGTTGATTCACTGGGACCATGATACAACGCATGGCGCTGGTTCTTCAGGCCCACGCCGGACTTGTACTGAACCCCGAAAGTGAAGACAGTTTTTGAGTTGTTTTGGTTGAGTATGTTTCATGCTGCTTTATGTGATGTGAGCTGTTCAAATTCAACGGGGCTGAGTTCGCCGAGCATGGAGTGCGGGTAGTCGTTGTTGTAAAAATCGATTGTCCGTTCACCAGTGGTGATGGCATCGGCATACGAGAAGAACTCATTTGGCCAGATCGCTTCTTCTTTGAAGGTTCGGATGGCTCGTTCGATTTCTGCGTTGCCCTTTGGGTTAGCATAGGACGTCGTCACGTGCTCAATGCCCAGGCTCTGGACGACCGTTTCATATTTTTGACTCGTGGGCTGTGAACCATTGTCCGTCATCAGATGAATGTCGTAGGAGCGACTACCGGCGGGGCACTCGTTCTGGACCGCCATCTGAAGAGCATCGATCCACAGCTGGGTGTCCGGTCGAAGACCAAAACGATGGCCGATGATTTTCCGGCTGAACCAGTCCAGCACAATCACCAGATAGACCCAACCGACCGTGTGGACGTAAAACTTGGTCATGTCGCTGCCCCACCAGTGGTTCTTGTGGGTTGCCTTTGGCTTGTGGGTCTGCACTGTCCGCCTGGCCTTGTAGTGCTTGACCTGCCCGCCAGACCGCTTGTCGGGCTGGAACTAACAGACCATGCTCTTTCATCAGGCGATAGACGCGCTTACGATTCACCGGTTTTCCAAGCCTTTTCTTGGCCAGGGATCGCACCCGACGGTAGCCCCAGAAGGGATGCTCGAGCTTGATGGCTTTGATCAGCTCCAACAGTTCCCGCTCCGACTCGGTCACCAACGGAGATTTCATGGTTGCTTGTCCACTCTTGCGGTAGACGTTGCTGCGGGGTATCTGTAGGATCCGGCAGGTGGTAGCCACGGGATACCCTTCAGCTGCAAGCTTCGAGATAAGCTCCTGGTCTGGCATCAGCGGAGATTCAAGTTTTTTTTCAGTACCTGGATTTCAACGGTCTGTTTGCCAATGACTCGTTCCAACTCCTCGATCTTCGCTTTCTCGGCGGTGTTCGAAGCTTGACCGTTCTCCATCAGAGCACGCTTGCCGCCTGAAAGGAACTTATCGCGCCACTTGTAGAACGTTGTCTGGGTGATCCCGTGCTTGCGGCACAGATCAGCAATTGATTGCTCTGAGCGGAAGCTTTCCAGAATCAGAGCCAAGCGTTCATCGGTACTCAGTTGAGATGCTTTAGGCATGACAGGGTCCTCCTTGAGAATGTGCGTGAGTGAACATCGTTAGAGATCCCTTCACGGTCAAGCCGTCAGCCTGCCTGCTGCAGGCAGGCGCCCCAAGAGCACTCCCCCCCACCGCACTCGTGCTCTTGGGGGATAGGAATCTCTAAACCAGGTGACTGTCTCACTCTCAAGGGGTGCAATATAGTTGGCACTTCCGCTTCGATTCCCGTACCATTCATCGTATCCAAGGTTTTCGTTCGCTATGAGCACGAAGCCCTTGAGCATTCAAGGCGCACGTTGATCCATCGACGACGTTCGCCCTCATCGGGATGCAGAGCATGTGATTGAATAATGTCGAATTGAGTGGAGCCAACATGAACCGTATCGTTCTTCTCTATTCCCTCCTGATCCTCCAATACATCTCATTTGCCCAGACCATCAAGTCCCCTGACGGGACGCTTTCACTCACATTCGCACTCAATGCCGAGGGTGAACCAACATATCAGCTGAAACATGGACTGATGGAAGTCGTGAAGACCAGCAAGCTCGGAATCCTACTTACGGATGGCCCCTCGTTTGACAAGTCATTCTCTCTCGCATCGATCGATACTTCGTCACATGACGAAACCTGGGAAACGGTTTGGGGTGAGGTGAGGTATATCCGGGACCGCTACCGCGAGCTGACTGTAACTCTCAAACAGCCGTCGGTCAAAAGCAGGACGATTATCCTCCGGTTCCGCCTCTTCAACGATGGGCTGGGATTTCGGTACGAATTTCCGAAGCAGGAACACCTGAGTTATTTCACCGTTTCGAATGAATTAACCGAGTTCACACTCACAGGGGACCACAAGACATTCTGGATTCCGGGAGACTACGACACGAATGAGTATGCGTACACGACTTCGCTCCTGAGCAAGATTGATGCGACGACGGGGAACGCCGCGGATGAGATCTTTGCCAAAACGCCGATAAGCCGTAACGCTGTTCAAACACCGTTGATGATGAAAACGGGAGACGGCCTCTATCTCAACATCCACGAGGCCGCGCTGGTCGATTATCCGGCGATGAATTTGATCCTGAATCAGCAAACATTCTCACTCATGACACACTTGGTGCCTGATGCCGTCGGCAACAAAGCGTATCTCCAGACGCCGGCAAAGACTCCCTGGCGCACCATCATCGTTTGCGATAACGCTCCCGACATCCTGAACTCCAAACTGATCCTGAACCTGAACGAGCCAACGAAACTTGAAGATGTCCGTTGGATCAAGCCGCAGAAATACGTTGGGGTGTGGTGGGAACTCCACATCGCCAAGTCGTCGTGGAACTACGCCGATGTCGATAACGTGAATCTCGCGGGAACCGATTGGAGTACTCTCAAGCCAAACGGCCGCCATGGAGCTACAACCGCCCGAGTGAAGAGATATATCGATTTCGCTGCCGAGCATGGAATCGATGGCGTGCTGGTGGAGGGATGGAATATCGGGTGGGAAGACTGGTTCGGCAACTGGAAAGAAGAGGTGTTTGATTTCATCACACCCTATCCTGATTTCGATGTGAAGGAACTACAGAGGTATGCAGCTCAAAAAGGTGTGAAGTTGATCATGCACCACGAAACCTCCGCCTCTGTCACCAACTACGAACGCCGGATGGCTGAAGCGTACCGCTTCATGAAGGATCACGGCTACGACGCGGTGAAGACGGGATATGTCGGCAAGATTATTCCGCGCGGAGAACATCATGATGGACAATGGATGGTGAACCACTATGTGCGTGTCGCGGAACTGACGGCACAGCACCAGATCATGGTCGTTGCGCATGAGCCGGTCCGACCCACGGGCCTACACCGCACATACCCAAACTGGCTTGCCTCCGAAGCCGCGCGCGGCAACGAATTCAACGCGTGGAGCCATGGCAATCCCCCTGAGCACGAAACGATTCTCCCCTTCACTCGCCTCATCGGGGGACCAATGGACTACACTCCGGGCATATTCCAGATCAAGATTGCCTCATACGGCCGGCAAGGAGACTTCCAGGTGCACACGACCCTCGCGAAACAACTTGCGCTCTACGTGACGATGTACAGTCCCATCCAGATGGCCGCCGATTTGCCCGAGAACTATGAACGGTTCCCGGACGCGTTTCAGTTCATCAAAGACGTAGCAGTCGATTGGGACGACACAAAGATTCTCGAGGCAGAGCCCGGCGATTTCCTCACGATAGCTCGGAAAGCACGCAGTAAAGACGAGTGGTATATCGGCGCAATCACAGATGAACATCCACGTTCATCTCAGATTGTTCTCGATTTTCTCCCGAAGAAACGATGGTACCTCGCAACCATCTATGCCGATGGCCCGAATGCCCACTGGAAAAAAAAGCCAATGGAATACCAGATTCAAAATGCTTTGGTCAATGATCAGACCAAGCTCAACGTGAAACTGGCACCCGGCGGCGGGACCGCCATCAGTCTGAGACCTGCGACACCGGAAGACCTGACGAAGTGGAAGAAATACTAGGAGAGATCGGCGACATTCGATTCCGCGTGGAGAACAGACCGAACGAAACCGAATCGAGGTCAAATTGCCTCGTTCGTTTGCTCATCAAAGAAATGTGCCTGAGACATGTCAAAGCTTAGTTCCATCCATCTGCCGGCCGTCGGGATCACCTCGGCACTGAATCTTGCCACATATTGATTTCCTCCCTCCACCGTCGTGAAGTAGAGGAGGAGCTCATTCCCCATCGGTTCGACCACCTCAACGTGCACCTTCACATTCACCGCGGCCTTCCGCTTCAGATCCTTGGGACCGATATGCTCGGGTCTCAATCCGAAGGTTACGCGTTTGCCCGTGTAGGCCGCAACGCGCTTCTGGTTCTTCTTCTCGATCGGAAGGCGTAGTCGGTCAGCCTCTGCGGAAAAGGAGAGTCCCCGCTGCCTCGCGATTGTTCCCGCAAAGAAATTCATTGCCGGACTTCCGATGAATCCCGCCACGAACTTGTTGTCGGGCCGATGATAGAGGCCAAGCGGCGTATCGACCTGCTGAATGTGGCCATCCTTCATGACCACGATTCGGTCGCCGAGCGTCATCGCTTCCATCTGATCGTGCGTCACATAGATCATTGTTGCCGCCAACCGTTGATGGAGCTTGGAAATCTCGGTCCGCGTCTGGACACGAAGCTTTGCATCAAGATTGCTCAACGGTTCATCGAAGAGGAAGACTTTGGGCTGGCGAACAATGGCCCGGCCCAACGCCACGCGTTGCCGCTGACCGCCGGAGAGCGCTTTCGGCTTTCGATTCAGAAGGTTCTCGATTCCCAGAATATCGGCAGCTTCCCGCACCCTTCGAGTGATCTCAGGTTTCGCAAACTTCCGCAGCCTCAGACCGAAGGCCATGTTTTCAAAGACCGTCATGTGGGGGTACAAGGCGTAGTTCTGAAACACCATGGCAATATCACGATCCTTGGGGGCAACATCATTCACGATCTGTCCATCGATCGAAATGGTTCCCTCGGTCGCCTCCTCCAGACCTGCCACCATTCTCAGGGTGGTAGATTTGCCGCAGCCAGATGGTCCCACCAGAACAACGAGCTCTCTGTCTTCGATGTCGAGGCTCATACTGTGGACCGCAACATGCCCTCCATCAAATACCTTTTTCACATTCTCCAGGCGTACGCTTGCCATGTCAGTCTCCTCTTACTTCGTGTCCGATTTGAGCCACGAGATCTCTCCCCCGTTGCAGGACCTCAAATCGTTGACCATCAACCGGTTCTGTACACTACTGCGGAAGAGCTAAGACGTAGAAGTCAAACGGTCTCAGCGTCAGCGATATCACCCCATCGGCGACGTCCACAGACCTTCCCGCAAGAAGATCGTTCAGCTTTGCATTGGCTCGACCACCAAGTGATATTGTCGCCTCGCGTGATCGGTTAGAGAGATTCACGACGACAAGACGCTTCTCACTGCCCGACTGTCGGAGAAAGGAGATCACTTTCTCCCCATCCGAGTTCTTCAAGGGTTTGTATTCACCATGCCGGAGGGCCGCGTGGGTCTTTCGAAGCCTGGCCAAATCCGAATAGAGATCGCGAAAATCGCGATTCTTGGTCCAGTCGATATCAATCTTTTCAAAGAGACCAAGCCTTTTGCTATTTCCAACCTCTTCGCCGTTGTAGATGAGAGGGACTCCAGGAAATGTGAACATCAGCACCGCACTTGCCTTCGCCCCCGCCGGGGTGAATTTCTCGACGGCCGGCGCCTCCCATGCATTCTTGTCGTGGTTTGTGTTGAAACGCAGCCGCAGCGATCCTTTGGGGAATTTGTACGATTCACGCTCCAGCAACTCTTCAAACATACCGACGCTCCCTGAGCCGGATATGACATTCGAGAGGAGATCGTAGAAATTCCACGCATAGGTGAGATCGAATGCCTCTACGTGATGCTCCGGCAGCGTTCCCTCGGACAACATCATGACCGGTTTGATGGAGTCCAGCTCCTTCCGGGCACGATTCCAGAATTCTGTTGGAACCAACTCTGACACGTCACACCGATATCCGTCGATGCCGATGTCGCGTACCCAATAGTTCATCATCTCAATCATGTATGTCCACAATTCCTGTCGACTGTAGTCGAGATCGGCGACATCAGTCCAGTCATCGTTCGGCGCGATCACTTTTCCTGATTCGTCCCTCGTGAACCAATCAGGATGCTCGTTCATAAGTCTACTGTCCCAGGCAGTATGATTCGCGACGAGATCGATGATAATCTTCAGGCCGTGTCGATGTATGGTGCGGATGAGCGATCGAAAATCTTCAAGCGTGCCAAACTCCGGATTGATGGCATAGTAATCTTGCACGGCGTACGGGCTTCCCAGTGTTCCCTTCCGATGCAATTTCCCGACCGGATGAATCGGCATGAGCCATATGACGGTCACGCCCATTTCCTTCAGTTCCGGGATACGGCGCTCCAACGCCTTCATGCTCCCCTCTTTCGAGAACGAACGGAGATACACTTCATAGATGACAGCATCTCTGATCCACTCCTCACTCGGTTTTGCCTGCATCCGAGAAAACGCTGTCCTGAGGAGGTCTGGAACTCGATCGAGCAGATCCACCGTGACAGATTGGTAGATTCCTCCCGGTCCACCGAAATCAACGACACGAACAGCCATTTCATTTACTCCTGTGCGCAGTGCCCGAGTGATGTCAAAGTAGAACGCATCGCTATGTTCGACATGGGAACCCACAGACACGCCGTTAATCCAAACATCCGCGGCGTCGTCCACACCGCCAAAAACCAGCGCCATCGGCCGGCTCCCCCCTGCATACTCAAACGTTGTCGAAAACCATCCCACTCCGTCGTACGAAGCGAGGTCATAACGCTCCCAGTGATCGGGAACGCTTACTTTGGTCCAACCAGATCGGTTGAATTCTTCAGCGTACCACGATTTCGACATCCCTTCGTCAAGCGAGTCAACCTGAAAGAACCATGGACCATTCAAGTTCATCCGAAGCGACTCATCCGTTGCACATCCCCCGGTGCAAACGAGAGTCACGAGTATTGCCGTCGTTTTTTTCATTTTCTATCCCTTGACACTTCCCAATGTCAGACCAGAAACAAGATACCGGCTCAGAAGAAGAAATAACACGACAACAGGAATCATCACAATGAGAGATGCCGCGCCGTAGAGTCCCCATTGGGTACTCATGCTGGCTTCAAACGATTTCAAGCCGAGAGGAAGAGTCCAGAGTTGAGAGTCCTGGAGAATCTGCGCGGCAACGAGATATTCGGACCATGCTGTCATGAAAGAAAAGAGGGCCGTGATGACGAGCGCCGGCGCGGCAAGCGGCAGAATAACTCTGTAAAATGTCATGAATGGTGAGCACCCATCGATACTCGCCGCCTCTTCGAGAGTCGCCGGAATAGTATCATAGTACCCCTTCATGGTCCAGATGCAAAACGGAAGCGCGGTGGCGGAATAGACAATCACAACGCCAAGATAGGTGTTGATGAGACCAAGATTGATCAGCATGATATACATCGGCAGGAGAAGCATCGTCGCCGGGAACATTTGCGTCGTGAGCAGTGTGAGGAGCCCAAACTTCTTTCCGACAAACCGGAATCGCGAGAATGCATAGCCGGCGGTCGACGCCAGCACGACCCCTGTCAGAGTTACTGCGAGCGAAACGAGAGTACTGTTCCACAACCAGAGGAGAAAACTTCCGCTGCTCAGCAGATTCATGTAGTTTTCCAAGGTTGCATTCGAGGGGATGATCTCCAGCGTGGTGGAAAGAAGTTGATTCCCGGGACGCAGGGAGATATTGACGATCTGCCAGATCGGAAAAATCGAGATGATGCAGAAGAAGAGGAGGACGGCGTAGCTGGAGAGCCGCTTGAGAAGTCGTGTTCGTTTGCTTTGGACCGCCATGGCCTTCCGTGATGCTTAATATGCAGATTCAGTTGCGCGAGTCTTTCGCATGAAAAAGAGACTGAACGTGAGCAGTATGACAAAGATGATGAGAGATAGGGCGGCAGCGTGACTGAAGCTGTAGAAGTTGAACGCCGCCTTGTACACGAACGAGACAAGAATATGTGTGTTGTCGGATGGCTCACCGGCGTTGCTGACCAGCCAGACGATATTCAGATTGTTAAACGTCCAGATCACCCCAAGCGTGATAGCCGGGATCATCACCGGTCGGATGAGTGGGAGAGTGATCGTGCGAAGCTTGTGATGCCATTTGGCGCCGTCGATCTCGGCCGCTTCGTACAACTCATGGGGAATGCTCTGAAGCGCACCGAGCGCAATGACCATCATGAAGGGGAATCCCAACCAGACGTTCGTCAGAATGATCGCCAGAAATGCCTCCGTCGGGCTTTTGAGCCACTCGACGGCGGGCAGGCCGAGATATTTGGTGATGATGAGATTAATGGATCCGTATTCATAGTTGAACATCCCCCGCCAGGTCAGGGCCACGATGTACTGTGGAATCGCCCAGGGCAGGATGAGTATCGTTCGGAATGCCCCTCTCCCCTTCAGGTGCTGATTGAGAACCAGCGCAAGGAACACGCCAATCACGACGTGGAAGAAGACGTTCGCCGCCGTCCAGATAATCGTCTTGAGAAAAACAACGTAGAAATCCGGCTGCGACGGCTCGGTGAAGATCTTGATAAACTGTCGAAAGCCAACCAGCTCCCAATCGCGGATCCGGCTCAGGTTCATGTTCCCAAACGCGAGGAACACATTGTAGACAAACGGGTAGAACACAACGAAGGCCATCACAAGAATCGCCGGCGCTATCAGTGCGATGATAAACCATTTCTGACGGCTCATTCGTTCATATCCCTGATTTTCTTGAGAGCAAGGTCTTGCATGTCACGAGCGGCTTGCTCAGAAGTGCGAGCGCCTCCCATGACCGCCTGGTATGGCGGTCTCATCGCATCCCACACCGCACGCATCTCCGGGACAACCGGCATCGGTCTCCCCCGTTCGATTTGCAGCAGGGAGTTCATGATGATCGGATGAGAGCGAATCTCCGTTCGACCGTAGAGACTGCGGAGCGTGGGAGCCGTCATGATTGCACGAACCGTTTCGAGTTGGTTCTCCTCGTTCAGAAGAAAACGAAGCAAACGAATCACGCTTTCAATTTTTTCCGGAGGAACGTTTGCGCTGAGGGAATATCCCTTCGGCGACGTCATCGGAGCACACCACAAGCCGGTTTCGCTGATCATCGGGAGCGGTGCGATCCCCACGTCAATCCCCTTCTCGACATACCCTGCCCACGACCAGTCACCGTTAATGAGCATGGCGGTTTTCTGATCCTTGAACAGGGCATCGGCAATCTCATAGTCAGATTCGTTTGGGATGATCCTGTGTGTATCCCTCAGCGCCCGGACAAACCGGAGCGCGTTGACCATTGCGGTCGAATTGAGCGATGGTGTGACGCCGTCTTCATCGAAAACCCATCCCCCGAAACCGGTCAGGAACGGTATGAAGAAGAACGGTTCGGTGTAGTTCCACGCCAACCCGTAGACATTGGGTCGGCCGGCAAGGGATCCATGCTTCTCCTGAATCTGTCTTGACATCTCAATCAGCTCACGATCACTCGTCGGCGGTCGTTCGAGGTACTTCTTGTTGTACACCAGTGCCAAGTGATTTCCTATCTTGTCCGCGATCTGGTAGAGGTGATCGTTGTGCCATGTCTGTGCTGAACCCGAAAATTGATCGAGATAGTCTTTCGAAAGAAATTGTTCAAGAGGTTGAATGGTCTTCGTCGCTTCATAGATGCCGATAGGATCAGAGGGGCCATACACCAGATCCGGACCCTGGCCCGCAATGGAAGCGATCACAAAGCCGCTCCGGAGCTCTTCGGTCTCTTTGTATATCTCTACGACCTTGATTCCCGGAGTTCTTTCTTCGTATCGCCTCAACTGCCGCTGCAGAATCGCTCGCTCATCAGGTCTCATCTGGTGCCAGATCACGATCGTATTCAGGTCTTGTACTTTTGCGCCGCAACCGCTGAACGATAGCATAAGCGCGGTACTCAGGACCAGATGACACACCCAGAATCTATGTGGCCGCTTCTGATTCATCATCGTTCACAGTCGTCACATTTTGCCGAATCTATCCAGGAGAATCATTCGTTCACCCGGATTCTTGTCGATCGTAGCCTTGCGGTTTAATATGGGGAATTCTTCACTGGGGCTCCACACGCCTCGAGTACCGCTGTTGGTGAATTTGTATTCGATTGTTGCGCCGGGGGGAAGATAGACCTCGAGCGTCCAGATCCCATCAGCCGATGCCATGTCTCCGTTTGTCCCGTCATCGAACATCCGGACAAGATTCGGTTGCCAGCTGCCGAGGACGTCATGATTTCCGGCAACATAGATCGCTGTGCGCACGTCGATCCCACGCACGTCGCACTGAAATACAACCCTCACGAGGTCAACTACGCTTTGCGCCATCGTTCCTCGACCGCTCTTCTCGCCCGTGGGGAAAGTCCTCAGGATCGGATCGAAGGTTCGTTCCGGCATGGTTCCTCCGGCGAGTCTTGCGAATCGGTAGACATTGTTCAGAAGCGTGATAAACGCAGCATCAAACGGCTTGTCACCCCCGGGAGCCGTTTGATCGGTCCCGTACCACCAGAACCAATCCGATCCTTCAGCGGCGTACATCGCCTCCCATGCCTTCACGCCATACCATCGTTGGGATCCTTTCTCGGAGGACTCTTCGCCAACCGTGGGTGCCGGAATGCCCGAAGCTCCCAGGTCTTCGCGCGCCATGCGCAAATATTCCCACCCCTTGTTCTCTTCGTGCTCCCCGATCCAGGTGTCATAACTGGCGTTGATCCACGAACCCGGCCAGAGCCATTCCAGCTTCCTCATCGTCTGAGAGGGATGTGGAGGGATGTTTCGACGAGGATTGCCGCTGATGTATTCGGTTGGAGTAACCGTGATAACCCTCTTATTTTTCTGAAGGTTAGTCAGCTTTTCATAAAGCGTGTTGAGGAATAGCTTCGCATCATTGTCCTTTCGATACCACTCCCAAGCGTTTTCACCATCCAGTATCACCGTGAGCAGTCTGTCTTGATCATCATCGTCAGGCACATAGCGGAGCACGTGCTCAACGAAGTCGTCAGCCGCTCTATCTCCTTCCCAATCCTGGTAGGTGAAGCCAATCTTGTCCGATAGTTCCGTATCCCGAAAGACGATTGCCAATCCGCCGTCATCGTCTCCCAGGGTATAGGGAAAGTACTTCGGCTGATCCCCCGGTCTTGAGCGTGCAAGCACTTTTTCATCCGTCGCGATCCATTTGATTCCGTGGCGCTGCATGATCGGCACGATTTCTTGGGCCACAGATCCCTCGGCAGGCCACATCCCGGCGGGAGCCCTTCCAAAGAGCTTGCGGAAATAGAGCACCGATTTCGCCACTTGCGCATCGGCGTCTTCCGGGAAACTGAATCGTCCCGGCAAGTCTTCCGTTGGTTGACCGATTCTTGCGAGATCTGAATTGACGAGTAGTGGCAGAATCGGATGATAGTATGGGGTCGTGATCACCTCGAGCTGTCCGACTCCGACAGCGGGATCGTACATGAACTTTCGGTGGACGGGAATGATGGCTTCGAGTACCTTGGCCGTTTCCGCCACGATGCGATTGCAGTCATCTTCCGTGATCCTTTTCTTCAATTCGTACGTTCCATCCCCCATCTTGCCAATCAAGTCGGTAAGGTCAATAACCTTTCCCGAGGCAAGCTGCACCGGTTGGTCGAAGAAATCCGGATCGAAGTGCGCAAGAAAGAACCAGAACTTCAGATCCCGGAGCTCCTGTTCAGCAAATTTGTCATCACCAGTACGGAGCTTGCCTCTCAAATGATTGTATGCCGGGAAACGTTCTATCATGACATCACTGACGCCGAAGGCATTCCATGTGTTCCGCAGGAGATGTGAACGATCCTTTTCTGTCAGCTCAGTGGTCGGTTTCAAGGCAATGTCGATCCAGGGATCGGTTTTCCCGCCGTACTGTTCGAAGTATTCCGCCGAGCGCATTCGGTTCTGCTGAGTATTCAGAAAGGGTATCAACCGCGCGACATAGTATTCCTGAAGCTGAAAGAGCAGCGACGACGTCAGGTTTACCGTAACATGGATCTCCGGATATCGCTCGAGGATTGAGACCATATCATAATAGTCTTTTGTCCCATGCGTACGAACCCAGGGTCCCTGCAGTTGATCTGTCTCCGGATCAAGATACAACGGTTGATGTTGATGCCAGATGATATTCAGGTACAACGGTCTCTTCGCTTTCTCTTGATGCGGATCGTGCATCGCGATGAGTTTCGAAGAAATGAACGTGATGCCGACCAAAACGGTCAGAAGGCGAATCGCGTACATCGTGCTTTCCTCTTATCAGACTACCGAATCATAACAATTTTTTGCGTCAACCGTTGATTGTCACTCTCGAGTCTCGCAAAGTATACTCCGGATGCCGCCTGATGGCCATGTTTTGTCCGCCCATCCCACTCCACATTGTAGATTCCTGCGTTCCGGGAATGATCGAGAAGCACAACAATCTCTTCCCCGATCAGATTATAAATTCTCAACGTGACGTGTCTATCTGTCTCCAGCTCGAACCGGAATGTGGTACCAGGGTTGAACGGATTGGGGAAATTCTGATGGAACACAAAGTGACGAGGAACTTCCACCGTTCCGCCGGGCGGCAGTCCGGAATCCAGGCTCGGAAGCTGCAGCTGGCGAACCGTATCCGAGAACACGAAAACGGCACTCCCATATGGCCGGAGATCGATCGTCACGTTTGCCCTGCCATCCACAAACTGGACTGCCGTTGAGACGTTCTCATACAAATTGCTGGCATACCAGACCTTCGACTGCACATTATGCAGTCCAAGCGTTGAGGCTGATATCGCCAGCACGACTCTCACCGGCTGGGCGCTGAAATTCGCCGCGACAACACCGGCATTATCCGGAAATGGACGGACATAGGTGTAGACCGATGAATTCCCGGACGAAAGCCGGATGAAATCCTGGGAAGAGAATGCCGCAAATGATCCGCGAATGTGAGCCAGCTTCTGATAGTGCGCCAACAGAAGCGACTTGCCCGCAACGTTCCAATCTATCACTCCTCTTCTCCGTTTGTTCAGACTTCTTTCGTCTGAGCCCTCGATGCCGAGTCCGTATCCAACCTCCTGACCTGAATAGATCATCGGCAAACCCGGGACGGTAAAGAGTACCGTTGCGGCGGGCATCGTCCGCTCGTACGAACCATAGAGGTAGCTGATTCGATCTTCATCATGGTTTTCGAGAAATCTCAGGAAATACGAATTGGGTCCAGGCACAAAACCCATTGTGTTGCCGCCGAAATTTGTGATCCTGCTGTTGAGATCCTCGAGGCTTCGCGAATAGAGGTTTCTGAAGCCGTCCCAGTAGAGCTGCCAGTCGTACCCGGCATCCACTCCGCCGCCACGATCTGCATAGATCGCTTCTGTTCCCAGACCGACGCCGCTCTCTTCTGCAAGCAGAAGAATATCCGGTTTCACCCGTCTGAGGACACTCCGCACGGGAATACCCATCGCCTGCTCGCCATATCTCCGGAGCGGTCCCCAGTAGACGTCGTACCGATATCCATCAATCCCCATTTCCTTGATCCACCATCGATACACAGAAGTCTTATAATATCGGGCATCGATGTCGGACCAGTCATAGTTCAGAAGCTGGTCCGAAAACCCGCAATAGTAGTTGAAGCCGTCTGCGGTCAGGCAATCGCCGAGGTTGTTTGTGTTCTGGGTCCGTCTCGAATGTTCAAAGAAGTTCCAATAGTACGAATCCTCGCGAAAAACCTTCGCGTCTGAGACAAAGGGATGAGCATAGCTGGCGTGGTTCGGTGTGACATCCAATATCACCTTCAGCCCTATTTTGTGTGCCTCTGCGGCAAAATTCTTGAAATCCGCAATCGTGCCATACTCTGGTGCAACGCTGTAAAAATCCTTGATGTTGTAGCCCGGTCCGATATCGTTGTTGATGGGATTCGCGTTCATCATGACGGGCATCACCCAGAGAATGTTCACTCCGAGGTTCTTGAGATATGTCAGATATGGAAGCGCCGCATTGATTGTACCTTCAGGTGTGAATGATTTGAAGAAGAGTTCGTATACTCTCCCCTTCCGCACCCAATCCGGCACGGAAGCCATTGTCGTGCTCTGGAATGAGCCGTCAGAGAGTATGGTGAAGTAGTTGCGAGTCGTATCCGCATTTCCGTCCGGATCACGCACGATCAGGCCATAGTAATATTCTCCCGGCGTCTGAGGTTTTGGAATCACGACCTGACTGAACGAGCCGCCGACATTCGTGGCCTGAGGATTTGCCGGACTTTCACTGAAGTTAAACTGAAGCAGTGCCGTCTGACCCGAATCAGGATCTGTGCTCTGCAATCCCGTGATTCGGATACTCGAGCCCTCGGTGAAGAAGTCAACCTTTGCTGTTGGAGCATGATCGACGACATACGTCATCAAGACTGAATCCGAACGATGAAGGGTTCCAAGGAGATCCGTCGCCAGCGCAACGAATGTGTTCACTCCTTCACGAAGTGTTACTCTGCCGGCGAAGAATCCGTTCGAGACACTCGCCTGAATTGTATCACCCCCATTCTGTACGAGACGAATCGTGCCGCTCGTTGCGCCCTCGACGCGTCCGCGGATGTGGCGAACTGGGTTTCTTGTTGTGAAGCCGCCCCTCGTGGAGATCTGAACGTATCCTGCCTGCACGATTATGCTCACGGAATCGATGTTTGAGCCGGCAGAGAGGACTACCTTGTGCACGCCGTTCGATATCGGTTCAGGGAGGCGAAACGAAAAACGCCGCTCAATTGGGTCATAGTGTGAACCTATTCCCGAGTACGTCTTTGGTCCCACCCTCAACACAATACTCGCTGTATCGACGAGTGTCCCAACTTTTGGATAGAGGAAGGCAGAGATGACAGGTGTGCTTGTGCGAACTATGCCTGTTCGTAGATTTGGAACGAAATGGTAGATCGTTGGATCTTTGACGAAAAGAACCGAGTTGTTGTTGTCGTTCGGATTGACATGATGATTGAGTGAATCGTTTGGCCATTGTGGTTGACCTGTCGCCGGTGGATAGAACTTGTATTGCCACGCCCCCGGTACACCATACTGAGGCGGGGTCGGATTGCCGCCGATACGCAGTCTGACGGTACGTGCCCAAACGTCGTTGCCGACGTGACTCATCGGCATTGCACTCGTGTTCCACCCGTTGAATTCTCCGACGACATACGGAGGCCGAGGCATTGTCGGCAAGGGGGTCAGCCGGAAGGTCACATCCACGCTGTCTGTTTGTGCGAAGAGATTTGGTGCAACAAGCACGAGGAGCAGACCCATGCTCGCGATTGAAAGCTTATGGTGAACCAGAGCTATTTGCAGCAAAGAAGTAGGAGACAACCTCTTCATCGGAGATTGCCGGATTGTTGCGGGCTTCGACTCTCACATCGTCCTGCTTCTTTCGAAAGGAATGGAGGTGAGGCGAGAACTTGTGCGTATGTACTTCTCGTGTACAACATAGAATCCATGTCGGACACTCTGACATTGGAGGTTGAACCAGGCCGCAGTCCGCACGATCCTTCCAGGCGGTCTCTCAAAACCTGTTCGTGCAGGATGCATACAAGCGAGTCATTCCCTGTTTTTCGGGCCTCAGGCAATCACACTACCTTCCCGACATGTCTGTCCTCTCCGGCGAGCGTGCTCGCAAGAGACCCTCCGTCGAGCTCATCCCGTCCCGAACGCGATCAGGACGGGATGTTCGTGCTCACGAGATCGCTCGACGAAACACAAGAAGACTCAAGGGGAACAGCGTTAGTTCTTCTTGACCGTATATGTCAGCTTCTGCACATCCAACCGAATTGTGTAGTTGCCGGCAGATGCCAACGGAATGTTCGCGCCGCCTGGCTCAAGCGTACCATCCGTGTTATTGTCACCATAGTTGAGCGACCAGCCGTCGTTTGCTCTGAACTTGAATTCACCCGCCCTGAAATCAGAGGTGATTTCCCACATCTTCCGTTGGCCATTATAGAACATATCCATATCTCTCGACCAGTCGTAGGGCGGAATAGCTGAACCAATGATCCCCCAATCATCAGTCTTCGTCAGCGCTATCGACAACGTAGAGACATTAACGACAAACGCGTACGTTCCTGCGTTGACTCGGAGATTGCCGCCCGTCGGATCGAGAGTACCTGAATATGAAGTGCCGGACAATGTCAACGTGCCACCCCAGTTCGTACCGGACCAACTTGGCACGGAGGTAATTTTGAATTCGACCGTCGGATTGGTACCGTCAACAAGCCGCACGATTCCTGCATACTGAGAGTTAAAACCATAGGAATACAATCGTCCATTTGCAGCCCCGGGGGACCAACCCTGATAGGAGCCGGGCACGTAGACCATCGGATAATCTATCAGTGATTCATAAGGAGTGAAGCTCCTTGACTTGGCTGCAGAAAGTACCGCTACACTGCTGCTCACCGATGCGGAGACCCTGTAGTACACGGTAACGGCTTTCCCAATTTCCCTATTCCATGACAATATCAGGTTGTTGAGATCGCTTACTTTGGTTGTCCCCGATAGTTTCTGGGTAGTCAACAAGGTCGCGACATCGCTCGAAAAATCGCTCTGGGGTGAAAGCTGCAGAGCATACGTAATCGAGGAAGAGAAGCCGAAATCGGCGGCAGACCAGGAAAATGAAATGAGGCTATCAGCATAACTGATGTTGAATTGCCCGGTGAACGACAAATCTGCCACTGTCGGCTTGGTGGGACTTGGATGAATCACCGGTTCCGTTATGTCTCTTTCGCAAGAGGCCAACAGAAGCCCAAGCATCACTCCACATAGTGCAGCTCGAGTTAAGTTTTTCATGTTTGTCTCCTCAGACAACAATACTCTTCAAGTTCAATAGCCGGGATTTTGTCTCAAGTTTGGATTCGCGTTCAGGTCGTTTATCGGAATCGGATACAGATCCCGATGGGGACTCGTCTGGATACCGTTCTTGACTTTTCCTTTCCATTCCCACACGTACGTCCCGTTGGTAAACTGCCCGAAACGAACCAGATCCGTTCTTCGGTGACCTTCCCAGTACAATTCTCGGCCGCGTTCATCCAGAAGGAAATCCAACGTAAGATTTGCAGCGGTGATATTCCCCGAGGTATTCCCGTAGGCGCGTTGTCTCAAGGAATTGACATAACCGACCGCAGTCGCCGTATTGCCGCCCGCCCCGCCCCTGACCACAGCTTCTGCGTACATCAGATACGCATCAGCCAGCCGGAACATCGGGAAGTCTGTACTGACAAACGTAGCATGGGCATTGGGTGCGGCTCCGCCTGTCGAGGTGACGTTTTTGAACTTGGTCACACCGACTCCATGAGTGAATGTGCCGACGTTGGTGATTTCCCATTGCCAGCTCGATCGGTCAAAGAAGAACATTCCCCTCTTGTCGGCGCTTCGGTATTGCGTGGTGGCAGCGAAGTCACTTTCGCGTACGTTGAACTTGGTAACAAAGTCCTTAATCGTTCGGATGCCGCCCCAACCGCCGTCGATACCAAACAGCGGCATGCCTCCGCCATTCGAAGCATGGAGAATGAACGTCATTCCGCCGTACTGCTGAGTGTGTTGCCCGTCGAAAGCAATTGGAAATACGATTTCGGGGCTTGCGTGGTTGTCGGCACTGAACGCTCTCTCGTAGTTGCTGTCAAGCGAATACCCCGCAGCAATGACTTTGTTGATCTGGGTGAGTGCGTCGGAATTTCGTTCTGTACCCACATAGACTCTTGCATTCAAGTAGAGTTTCGCAAGCAAAAACCACGCTGCGCCTCTATCTGCTCTCGCGTACTCGTTTTGTCTTGCAGGCACAAGTTCGGACTCAATTTCTTTGAGTTCTTTTTCAATGTAGTTGAAGAGATCAGCACGAGTAATCCTTTTGGGGAAAAAGGCGCCCGGTAAGTCATCCTCCGTCACAAAGGGGACATTGCCAAACAGATCGATGGCGTGCCAATACGAGAGGGCTCGGATGAAACGAGCTTCCGCTTTGTACGCCTTCAGGTCGTTGAGCATCGTGCCCGATGCGGAGCCAAGAGCGTTGTTCACATTTCGAATGAACTCGTTGCTGAGTGCAACGGTATAGAATATTCTGGAGTAGAGCGCGGTAATAAACACATCGTTCGGCGACCACGTTTGCCAATGAAAGTCCTTGATTGTGGCATCGTCCCACGCAATGATCGCCTCGTCGGTGGAGAGTTCCTGCAAGCCCCAGTATTGGCGAATGTAATTGCCAAAGTTCTCGTCAATGCCCGAAATATCCGGACTTCCACCACCGCCGCCTGTTTGGCCGCTGATGGCATAGCTTGCATAGACCTTTGCCAAAGCTCGTTTGTATGCCGCCTGATCCTTAAACACATTGTTTAATGTGTTCACATTTGGATCGATCGGCTCTACATTCAAATCATTCACACACGATGAAAATACGAATGCAGTGATCAATATGAGCGGAGTCAAAAACGCTATTCTTTTCATTTTCATTCTCCTTCCCCAAAATTAGTACTTCAAACTGATTGACATCATATACACGCGTGGTCGCGGATAGATGCTGTTGTCGATGCCATTCTCAACTTCGGGATCCAGTCCGCTATACTTTGTGATCGTAAAGACATTTTGGACGAGGAGTCCGATACGTCCTCCGACACTCGTACCGAACAACGAAGTGAAATTATAACCGAAGTTGACGTAGTCCATTTTGAAGTACGATGCGTTCTCCAGGTAGACGCTCGACCAATACTGCGCCGTCGAGAAATTTGTCTTCCGGACATCGGTGAGGATATTGGACAAGAATCCGCTCTGGTTGTACACTTGTTGATAGAGGGCTCTGTTCGATGCATTGTTGTTGTACACATAGTTGCCAATGCTCACCCTGCCGGAGAAGCTCAGATCAAAGTTCTTGTAGTTGATCCTCGAGGAAATACCCACCAGATAATCAGGGTTTGGTGATTTCAAATAGTACTTGTTCAGCTCATTCCCCGCGACGCTTCCTCCCTGACCGCTTTTATCAACGTACAAACCCTCAATCGGATTGCCGTTTGCGTCACGGACCTGAGAAAACAAGAAGAATACCCTCGCAGGAAATCCAACGATAAACTTCTGGACCGTGTTCCCCACGCCCCCTGCGATCCCGCCTGTATTGACTCCCGGATACAAAGGATCATCGGTCAGGGTGAGTTTGGTTACCTCGTTCTTGTTGTATGTCACGTTCACCCCGAAGTCCCAGGATAGATCCTGCGTTAAGAACGGCGTAACGTTCAAACCAACGTCGACGCCCTTGTTGACCATGGATCCGACATTCGTCAGCAGATAGTTGGAGAAGTTGCTGCCGACAGGAATCGGTATGTTGTTCAACAAGTCGTCAGAAGTGTTCTGGTACACCTCGATCGAACCGGACACTCTTCGACTGCTCAGCAGTGTGAAATCTATTCCGGCGTTCAAGGAGGTCACGGTTTCCCATTTCAGATTTGCATCATAGGCATCCGGGCGCAGTGTGGAATAGAATGTATTCCCAAACTGATAGTACGCTCCGGCTGTGCTGGCGGTGTACGTGGGGATATAGGGATAGTAGTTCCCTCCCACATCTTGCTGACCCGTCTTTCCCCAGCTGAAGCGAAGCTTCAGCTCGTCGAGGAGTTCCGATTTTCCGATGAAGGGTTCTTCCGTTAGTTTCCAGGCGACCGCAACCGCAGGGAAGAGACCCCAGCGGTTTTCTTTGGAAAATCTCGACGAACCATCGTCTCGTAACGTCGCTGTCAGCAGGTACTTGTCGAGCACTGTCCAATTCAGTCGGCCAAAGAATGAAATCAGAAAATACTCGCCCTTATATGGCGTCAGACGTGCTCCCGGGACTGCCGGATTCCACGCTCGGTTGGAATTCTCTCCTTCGTTGTAGAAATGTTGGTAAGAATACCCACCCGTAAGATCAATTTTGTTGAACGCCAATTCGGTTTTGTAGTTCAGGTAGAAGTCCAACAAGGTATTTGTCTTTTTCTGCTTGTACCCTCTGATTTGAAATTCCGGCTCTCGATACGACCAGGATGCCAGCGTGTCGGTGACATCTTTTCCATCAGTCTTGTAGTAGTCATAGCCGAGATTGAGCGTTGCTTTCAAATCAGGCACATAAGGAATCTTGTAGTCAAATTTGCCGTTGAAGATATATCGCGTTGCGTCGGAGGTATTGTCTCGATATTCCAAGCGAGCAACGGGATTATGGGTTGCGATGTTGTTCGGCGCGCCGTTGAGCCGATCGCCGGAGGCGAGTTCCGTCCACGCGGTATAGCCACCATATCTGGAGTTCCCGTTCCTGATCGGTTGCGTGGGATCAAATTCATTCGCAGACCAAATCGCCTCATTGTTCGAAAAGTTATTGCTAATCGAGGAAGCGAAGGCACTCAGCTCCATGTTCAAACTGCCGTCAAACAATGATGGTGACAATGCGAGAGTAGCATTCTTTCGATCGATGCTGTTGTATTTCAATATCCCACCGTGAAAGAGATATCCCAGTGAAACACGGTACGGTATTAAGCCTATCGCGTGGCCAATACTGATGTTGTGCTCAGTCAAGGGGGCAGTGCGGTAGACTTCTTTGTTCCAGTCTGTGTTCGCCGTTCCCAATCTGTCGAGCGCCGCGGAAGTCAAGCCGTGGTTCGCGACCCGATCAGCCACCAAAGCCCTGAATTCGTCGCCCGTGAAGAGCGACAAGAGCTTTGCGGGAGACGCCAGCGAAAAATTGCCGGTATAACTCAGGATCATCTTTGCTGTAACCTGGTCCGCCGACGGTGCCTTCTTGGTTTTGATGATAATAACACCATTAGAAGCTCTTGAACCAAAGATGGCTGTCGCAGAGGCATCCTTCAGAATCGTAATGGACTCAATATCATTGGGATTGATTGATGAAAGCGGATTGGCCATACCCGAGATTCCCGCGCTCTCCAATGGGATGTTGTCAATCACGATCAATGGATCGTTGTTCCCTTGTATGGACGAACCGCCTCGAATACGGATTCTCGTTCCCGCACCCGCGGCACCACCGAGCGTATTCACGACAACGCCCGGCGCTTTTCCAACAAGCAATTCCTGAGGTGACGTTACGTTTCCCTCGTTGAATTGCCTTGCTGAAATCGCGACGACGGAGCCGGTCGCGTCAGCTTTTCTCGCTTCTCCATACCCAATGCCGACCACCTCGACCTCTCGAAGCTGCATCGCCTCCGGTCTCAGGGCGATGGCGAAGTATGTCTGATCCAATACTGCCACTTCCACTCTTGAATAACCCACATGTGATACGACGAGAACGGCGCCCCGTTGTACTCTCAATCTGAATTCTCCATTGATATCTGCGGCGGTCCCGTTTGTTGTACCTTTCTCCAGAATGTTGGCGCCGATTAGGACCGTTCCATCGTCCGCGCTTGTTACCTTTCCGCGTATCTCCGACTCCTGAGCGAAAAGGAGCGGGCCGGCTTGCATCATCAAAAACATGAGAACAAGCACGAACGCACTGAGTATTCGTTTTGTCATGTTTTTCCTCACTTGACGTATTGTGATGAGAATGGTTGGTTGAGACAGTCGTTATTGCAACATCACTCCCGATTTTGGTTCTAAACGAAGAGACACTCTATTCTGTTCGATTGGGTATTTCTTCTGTGACATCAGGTCGGCAACTTCCTGCCTCCCCGGAGCACTTGAAAATGGAATCATAACCTCTTGAGATCTCCATGAATTGTTCAGCACCACGAGCACTCGTTCGTCGTCCGACTCGCGCATGAACGAAAAAACGTCCCGCTCGTCGTCAACCAGAAGCGCCTGGTATTCACCTTGCATCAGCGACTTATGGTTTTTTCTGATGCTGATCAGCTTCCTGTAGTAATTCAACAATTCGCCGTCAAACACGTTCTTGTCATTGGGACGATTTTTGCCGAACGGATGGCTGGACTCGTTTGTGTGAGAGATTGCACTCCAGAGCATAGGTTTGCGGCAATCCGGATCGTCTGCACCCCACATGCCACACTCTGTCCCGTAGTAAAGCATCGGAGCGCCCACAAAGGTCATTTGAAACAATGCCATCAGCTTCTGGGTTTTCTTTTCGTTCTCTCGGGGTGTGCGGACATCGTAGGTGGGGTCTTCCTTGGGATTTACCCGCTTGTCATACTTCAGATCGGGATTGACAATCCTTGAGAGCATTCGATCCGTGTCGTGACTATCGTAGAGATTCCAGATTGCGTCATTGACACTTCTTCGATAGTCATCCTGTAGCTCCCCAAGCCGGCGTCGAAAGGTTGAGGCAGAGATCTTGGTTTTCTCCGCGGCAAAGAAGAGAAATGCTTCTCGGGCCCAGCGATAGTTCATGACACCGTCGAACACATCCCCTTGCAGCCAGGGTGCAGCATTGAACATTTTGTCGTTGTCCCAGTCTTCCCACCAGACCTCTCCCACCAACACGGCCTCACGATTGATCGATCGGACCAGCGTTCGGAAGTCCCGCCAGAAATTCTTGTTCACCTTTTCGGCCACATCAAGCCGCCACCCGTCAATGCCGTCATCCGGATTTCCATCACCGTTCGGGTCCATCCACCGTCGGACGACGGAAAAGATATGTTCACGAGGGCCGGTCACGATTCCGTTTCCATCTTCGCGCAGTTCCGGCAATTCTCTCACGCCGAACCAGCCCTCATAGTCGAACTCATTCTCCGGAGTTGTCGGATCATCCCATCGTTTGATGGTAAACCAATCCTTGAAAAGCGATTTCTCCTGGTTCTTCTTCACATCTTCAAACGCCCAGAATGTCATACCGACGTGGTTGAACACTCCGTCTATGACGATCTTCATTCCGCGCGCGTGCGCTTGAGTGATAAGACGAAGGAACAAGGAATCAGCGGATGTCCATTTCCAGGTTGAAGGATCAGCCGGATTCTCCTCTTTCCAAATCTTCTTGTCTCCTTCGGGATCGGGACCAAAATTGTTGTCGACGTGGTGATAGAATGTCGCATCGTATTTATGGAGGGAGGGAGATTCAAAAATCGGATTGAGATAGATTGCCGTGATCCCAAGATCGTCGAGATAATCCAGCTTGTCGAGGATCCCTTGAAGATCGCCGCCGTACCGACGGTTTTGAACATGGAAATAGAATCCCTTATCGTCCGTCCGCTCCCATTCCTGGAGCGCGTACCAGTCGCCCGTCCAGTCGCTAACCTTCCAACCAGGCGGAACCATGTGTGGCCATGATCCGAACATATCTTCGGCCGCGGGGTCGTTTGTGGGATCACCATTGTTGAAACGCTCGGGAAAGATCTGATACCAGATGGCAGAAGATCCCCACGAAGGAACCCCGGATATGTCCTCTGTTCTTTCGGGGTTGCATGTGACTGCAACAAGAGGAAGAAGGAGGGAAACAAGAAGAACAAGCTTTGAGAGGTTCTGTTGACTCATAGCGAGTGATCTCCTTCAGTTCGCGGCATTACGCACTTGAAACAACAACTCTGGAGCGACCGCAGATGCTTCCGGTGCGTTTATTGATCCATCAGGATCACAAGTTCCGCCACTCCGCCCGTGTGACTTGTCGCAATGGACTTACTCAAAAGAACCATTGCTGGCGGAACGGCTACCCTGTGTCGTACCACACGTCCGGCGGATGACGAGCTGTGGTTCGTACCGTCTATGAACAACCTTCGATTCGCCGTTGGTGACTCTTTCCATCAGTAAAGCCACTGCCGACTTCCCCATCTCTCCGATTTGTTGACGGATCGTTGAGATGCCGTAGTGCTCCGCAGGGACGATGTCATCATATCCAAAGATCGCTATGTCTTCCGGACACCTGAGTCCGGCTTCTTCAATCGCCCTCAGGGCCCCCACGACCTGGACATCGCTTGAGACGAAGTAGGCCGTCGGTCGCCGTCGAGAATTCATCTCCATGAACGCCTGCATGAGCTGATACCCCGCTTCATAGGTGAATCCATCCAGCTTGTGAGAGCGACTGATTTTTACCCATTCGGGTCGCAGATTAATCTTGTGCTCGGCGAGCGCCTTTTTGAACCCTTTCAAACGATCCCGGGCAGGTGGACTACTGGTATTCGCCGCGATCATCCCAATCCGCTTGTGGCCCAGCTTGGTGAGATGTTGAGTAGCGAGGAACGCCCCGTGAACATTGTCGCTTGACACCGAATTGAACGCAGGATCGTAGGTATCAACAAGCACCAATGGAATTTTCGCGGCTTCGAGAACATTTCTGAGGTCTCGCATGATCGGCAGCGAGAGGACAAGAGCCCCGTCTGCTCTCTGTTCGTCGAGAACTCTTGCGAGCGACAGGTGCGTCTGCTGCGGATAGTCGAGGCCGGAGAGGAGGAGATCATAATCGTAATGACGCAGTCCATCATGGAGAGCCTGAAGGATCTCGACGAAGAAATACGATGAGAAAGAAGGGACGACGGCGACGACGGTGAATGATTTCTGCTTCGCCAGACGACGCGCATGCGGATGCGGGGAGTAGTTCAGACGCCTGGCAACCTTGAGAACCCGGCGTTTGGTTTCCTCTGCGACCCTTGGATGGTCATTGAACACGCGGGATACTGTGCCGATGCCGACGCGCGCCGCGCGGGCGATATCGTAGATAGTCTTGCGCAAGCCAAGAAATCATGGAAGGGCTTCCACAAAGTTGCGGATTTTCTTCTCAGTGTCAAGCAAAAACGGTTGGAACAGCAGAGTAACGGGGCAGGCATCTTTCAGAAAAAAGGGCTTGTTGGACAATTCTGCGCAGACATTATTCCGTTGCCGGGCCCCCGAGCTGGTCCGCAATAGGCTCCTATCACCATGTCCTTGTTCATTCCCCCCGACCCTAACACCTAAGGGTTTAGGACGCGGCCCTCTCAAGGCCGAAATACGGGTTCTCCGCCTGCACCGCCTTCGGCGGTTTCGGCGGATCTCGCTTCGTTCGAGAATCCCGTTAGGGCTGGTTCCAAAATGACAGAAGTTAGGGAGTCCGCAAGGACGAACCTAACTTCTTTGTCATTTTGAGAATCCCGATCGTTTTGTGATCGGGATCTGCTGTCAGAAGTAAACGACAGAACTTAGCGAGCCTTTCAGGGCGAAGATAAGTTCTTTGTCGCTTTGAGGAGCTAGCGAGTCCCTCAGGACGAAGCCAACTTCTCCGTCATTTTCCGCGTCCCGACGATGTCGCGTTTCTCAGCGTCCCGACATTTTTCAGTCGGGATTGTCGGGACCAGAAACACGGGTTCTCCGCCTGCGCTTGAACAACAGCTTCGGCGGATCTCACTTCGCTCGAGAATCCCGTTAGGGCTACGGACTACCCCGCCTTTGGCGCTTGCGTGCCCGGTAATCGCGCACAAGCTCCATAAACATCTCCACATCCTGATTCCAGTCCCTTGCCTTCCCGTCGAAGTACAACACCTTGATCGGGATCTTGTCGTGGTCACGACTGATTTTTGAATAGATGGCTTCACTCACAATCGCGTTCATGCACGTGAAAGGACTGATATCGATGATGCCATCCACACCCTTCTCATGAAGGTACACAGCTCTTCCTGTGTTGATCACCATCTCGCCCAGGGTTGCGTAGGAGGGAAGATAGTGGAGGGATCGCCGGAAGATTTCGTTTATGTTCGCTGGCTCTTCATACCCGCGGAAATCTTCCCTGAACTGCTCCATCAGCGCGTGCTCGTCCTTGCGCTGGATTAATCGACGCAACTCGAATGCCCCTCTGGCCAACGACAATGACCGACCGCTCGCACGGAGGTTTAGGACGACTTCCTCGTTTGTATACTCAACCCACTCGACGATTCCTGAAAGCCAGACTTCTCCTCCATATTCTTCAATATGGCGAATGATCTCGTCGTTCGATCCCTCATCGAGACGGCAGTAAATTTCGCCCACCGCTCCAATGAGCGGCTTGCTGCCCGGTGCTTTGAGAGGCAGGCGGCGGAATGAATCACGTATCTCCGTCAATGCGTCAACCAACCGACTCATGCGATGGCTGTGGCTGCAGCCCCGCACAGCAAGCACACCGTTGACTCTCTGGAGCGCGTCCTCATAGAGTCGGTCGGTTTGGCCTGCAATTTGCTCATAAGGACGGGTCTTCAGCAGCATTCTCAGGAGGATGTCTGCGATCACAAGTGCGCGCCATGCCGTACGAATGAACCCCTTGTCGTTGATTCCGAACCCGCTGTACCCGTCGCGCGTTGTGGGGGAGACGATCATCATCTCTGAGCAGTTCAGGTTGTTGAAGATTTTTCGGAAGAAGGTTGAATACTGTCCGAAGCGGCAAGGGCCATGTGCGGTGGCCATCAGGAAGGCGGCCCGTGCAGGATCGAATCCAGGCTGGTTGATAACTTGCAGAATTCCAGCCAGCGTAACTCGCTGCGGCAGGCATTCATCGCCTGAGGTGTGTGCACCCGCAAGTCGAAGGGAGTCGGGAGCGCTTTCGGGCAAGACTTCAGCCTTGACGCCGACTGAACGAAACGCAGCTGCCATCAGAAGCGCTGAGCCGTAGTTCATGCGCGGAATGTACACGACCCGTTCTTCCAATGGCCGAGCTGTCACCGATAGGTCAATCACGTAAGGAATCCTTTTGAATGCAAATACGCCTCGCAGCGGGTGACCATTCCAGCATCGTTGCTGTGTCCGTCGAACTGAAGCGTCAAGAACGACTTTCCGGACGCCTCAGCTACGTAATGCTTCACGTAGGAATCGGGCCCGCACTTGAAATTCGTGATGTAGATGATGTGAGCAAGGGGCAACTGCTTGAGCGCGAGAGCTGCCTGCAGGATCTGTTTGCCGCAGTGCCAGTACATATTCTCGTGCACCGTGCGGACGTCGAATTGTTCCAGATCGAAGAAGTCAAACGGCACGACGCTAATCCCGTAGTAGTCGCGCAACTTCCCCGCCAGGTTGAGGTTCATCGTTCGATCATAGACATTGTAAGCACGGCCGACAATCACGATGGCCTGCTCTTTCGTTCCTCGCAGAGCATCCAGCACCTCGGCGCCTTTCGACCCGAGCCTTGCCCAGAACCGCCGTTGGGCCTCGAAAGCGCACTCTGCCGCGCGATTGCTTTCAGCGCTCGATACGCCGAGCGTGCGAGCAAACGAGGAAAGCTCTTTCTTCACCTCCTCCCTTCGCCGGCTGAAATGGATCGTTGGTATGAGAAATCGGTCGCGCGCTCCTTCAAAGGCAGCCTGGCAAAGGGCAACGAACGGAAGCGTTATGGTCCAGGGACATGCGTATGGCGTCAGCCCCGAAATGTCCATTTCCGCATCGACGATGTTTGGCACCAGCACGTGTTCCACATTTTTGCGAAGAAGATTCAGAATGTGTCCGTTCGCAAGCTTGACCGGGAAACACGGTTCAACAGCCGTGGCTTCCACCCCTGCATCCACGACCTCACGATTTGAGGGATCGGAAAGAACAACCTGAAAACCAAGCTCAGTGAAATACGCGTTGAAGAACGGGAATCGGGTGAAAAACGTGAGCGCGCGAGGGATACCAATCCGCGGCTTTGATCCGTCACGATCTTGACTCCAATTCTCAACAAGAAGGTTCTCGCGGAAGGCCAAGAGATCCGGAATGGCAGCTTTCCGGTCCACCTTTGTATTCTTGCGAAACTTGTCCGAACACTTGTCCCCCCAGTGTGTCTTCTCTTTACCGACTCGCACCTGCTGGATTTCACAGTAGCTGGAACACGCTCTGCAAGTGAATTGATGGACTGAGTAGCCCGCGACATCGAGTCGGAAGCCCCGGAACGAAGTTGAGGAATGCGCTGGAGCGCCCGGTTGTCTTTTCGCCCTCACCTTTTCGCGGGCCAGGATAGCCATGCCAACAGCTCCCAGCACACCGTTGTGAGGCGGAACAATGATCCGCTTCTTCAAAAGCATGGCGAACGCGGCGGCGACCGCATCATTGTATGCGGTGCCCCCTTGGAAGTAGATCGCGTCACCGATCTTCCGGCCACGGACAACTCGGTTGAGATAATTCAGCGCGATCGAATACGCCAGACCGGCAACAATATCCGCCTTCTCGGTCCCTTGGTGAATGTGCGTGTTGATGTCACTTTCGATGAAGACCGTGCATCGTTCACCGAACTGAACCGGCGCAGCCGATGCAAAGGCAAGCGCGGAGAATTCCTTCACGATGCTGATGCCAAGGCGCTCCGCCTGTTCCTCGAGAAATGAGCCCGTCCCCGCCGCACACGCCTCGTTCATCGAAAAGTCCACCACCACTCCATCCTCAATGCTGATGAATTTCGAGTCCTGGCCGCCGATCTCAAAGATTGTATCGACCTTCTGCTCCTGCAGACGCTCGCTAATGTAGAGCGCTCCGGTCTTATGCGCTGTAATTTCATCGTTGATGGCGTCCGCACCGACAAGTGCTCCGATCAGCTCGCGCCCAGACCCTGTCGTTCCGGTCGCACAGACTCGTATACGGAATCCAAGCTCCTCTTCGATGTCTCGCAGTCCTCGGTTCACGACTTCAATAGGCCTTCCCTCGGTCCGCACATAGATTTCTTTAATGATGTTTTCGCCGTCATCGACGAGGACGAGGTTTGTGCTCACTGACCCCACATCGATTCCGAGGTAGACATCAACGGGCAGGGCCTTGCCTTCGAAGGAATACGGGACGATGCGATCACGCAAGAACGAGACATTATCGGTCGAGAGAGTAGGCAGACGAGCTGCATTCACGGGCTTAGCTGTGTTTACCAAGTAGAGGTCCCTTGGCGCGATGTGGATCTGTGTTCTGGAGACGCTTTCGACATTGCAAGCCGCCTGTCGATTTCGTTCGATGAGCGCACACCCGATTGCACCCATAGATGCCGGGAACGGCGGAATGATGAGCGATTCACCATCAAGTTCAAAGATCTGCCTGACCGCTTCGACAACACCCCTGTTCAACGCCAAGCCGCCCGCGAAGAGGACCTTCGGCAGAATCTGCTTACCTTTGCAGACACTGCTCTTGAAATTGCGCACGACAGCCTCGCAGAGGCCCCGCAGAATCGCCGGCGGGCTGTACCCCTTCTGCTGCGCGTGCACCATGTCGGTCTTGGCAAAGACTGAACATCGGCCCGCGATCAGCGCTGCCTTCTCCGCCCGAAGCACCGCGTCACCGACTTCTTCGAGTGAGTATTTCAACCTCGCCGCCTGTTGCTCGATGAAAGCACCCGTTCCGGAGGCACAGTCGCCGTTTTGCTCATAGTCAAGGATACGAACAGCCTGTTTGCTGTTCACTTCGATGCTCGCATATCGTGCCGTCTCCCCGCCGAGCTCAAGAACTGTCCGAACGTCGGTGCAGAGTGTGCCCGCTGCTTGTGCGATTGCTTTAAAGCTGTTCTCAAACGGAACGTCGAGAGCCGCGCTGAGCGCTTTTCCTCCGCTTCCTGTGACACACAGGCCAACGATTTCGAGATGGTCAAACGTGTTGCGGAATTCGTCAAGGAGCCTGCGCGCAGCTTCAACAGGCTCACCTTGAGTCCGAAGGCTGTGTGAAAGCAACAGCGGGATTGTGTGATCCTGTACAAAGTAGAACATCCCACTGGCATTTCCGGGGGTTGGAACAGCCTCCAGTGGCTCGTCCGTCCTCCCGCAGGCAGCGAGTTTCACTGCTACTGAGCCGACATCAATACCAACACAGATCTTCACGGTCACTCCTGCACGAATTTCAGCTACTCGAGGCGGCTCTTGCCTCCACTACCCAGCTTCTCAAGAATCTTGTAATGGGAGATTGTTGCCACGACCATAGTGACCTCCTCCGGTGGGAATCGAGACCGGGAGAAATGATGGCTATGGTGTTTCCACAGTGTCGGCGGGCAAATCTAGCGGTAAAAGCTACGGCAGTTCACATTGAAAGGCAAATGTGCGAAAATGATGCTGGCTGGCTCTTTATCTCAAAGGCTCTTTTCCCAACTTGACAATATCCGCTCACGCCTCACTATCTTTGCGTAATACAATTATATCAGAATACAAACATAAGGAGAACACGTTATGGCCGCAGTCAAAATCGGCGCAAGCCGCCAGGTTGCCATTCCGAAGAAGATTCACGACGAACTTCACCTCCGTGTCGGTGACTATCTGGAGATAGAGCTGGACAACGGGAAGCTTGTACTGACACCGAAGACACTCGTCGACAAGCATCTTGGCGAGCAACTCTCTGAAGCTCTCGACGACATTAGGAAGGGGCGGGTCCACGGCCCGTTTCGCTCTGCAGGTGAGGTGGTGAAGTCTCTTCGCCGTTCTGCCAAAAAGCAGAGAAAAAGCTGATGCGCCTGTTCTACACCGACCGCTTTCTCAAGAGCTACGAGCAGGCCCCTGCTGCAATCCAAGCTGCATTCGACCGTCGAGTTCATCTCCTGCTGGCAAATCTCCGTCACCCTTCCTTGAGATCAAAGAAATACGACGAGGCACGAGGAATCTGGCAAGCGCGGGTCACGTATGATAGTCGCAGTTCGGCAACTACCAATTGAGATTCGCTTCCTGAGTACTGTTCATGACAACAGTGCATCCTGCCTGAGCGAGTCCGCGTGCCAGTGCAAGACCAATCCCTCTGCTGGATCCGGTCACCAGGGCGATCTTACCCGTCAAATCAAATATTCCTTTTGAGTCCATACGTGCTTGCCTCGCTGGTGATTGTTCCGATAGGTGACAAATGGTGTTGGATGGAACGTGCCACGTTTTCGCAAAATCTCCCCCACGACATCGGCACGGCGACTACCTCACAAGGGACATCTTCTTCGAGAACATATTGAATCCCGACTGGATGCGATAGATGTAGATCCCCGACGGGACAATCCTTCCACCATCATCGCGGCCATCCCATCTCGCTCGATATCTGCCGGCTGATTGTTGATCGTCGACCAGTGTCCTGATATGACGACCCAGGAGATCAAAAACCGTGAGCTTCACGATCCCGTCGGCCGGAATGTCGTAGGCAATCCAGGTTTCAGGGTTGAAAGGATTGGGAAAATTTTGATGGAGTGTGAATTGCAGCGGACGTTGATCCGAGGCAAGGTCCACGCTTGTGGCAGGCGAACCAGATCCGAGAAGTCCAATTCGGAAGGTGGGAATAGCGCCGTTGTTGAGAACGAACAATGTATCGTTGTACGATTTGGCTGAATCGGGATTGAACACGACTATCCCCCTGAGCGTGTCACCGAGGCTGAGAGACTTTGGAAACCCCGATTCGGAAAACGAAAAAGCTCTGGTCTTCGTGTAGATCGTATCGATCCGAACACCGTTTATGGAATTCGTCGTGAAGTAGATCGGTCTCTCCTTTGGCGTTCCAATGGGCGTGCTGGCAAAGCCAAGAACGGAATGGCTGTACGTCAACGCATACGCAGGAGAGGAACCGGAGAGAACCGTTCTCACCAATCCGCTGTCCGAGTTCACGGTCAGCGTGTCCACGAATGTCCCGAACGCGGAGGGAGTGAACCTGATCGGAATCAGAACACTGTCCAGCGCGTTGATCGTAAGCGGGAGCGAAGCCCCCACGACAAACCGAGTCGTCTTGGTGGAGATCGATCGTATTGCTTGATTTGCATCTGAGCGGTTCCGAAGAACAACCTGCATCGTTGTGGAATCAGCGATCTTCACCTGGCCAAAGGAGATCGGAGCTCCGACGATGAGAATCGCCGGCTCGGTTCGGAAAGAGAACTGATACGTATCGCCCGTGTTGGGATCACCATCAAGATCCATCACATATCCATCGGCCGAGCGTGCGGCTGAGTCCACATGCACAGTGTACCACGTGTGATAGCGAAAGCTTGGGCTGCCGAAGACGGTCACGGTCTTGAAATCCGCCGACCACTTGAACGTTCGTGCGATCTGGGAAGAGATTGAAATTGCGTTTTGCACTTTGAGCGTGTCCATGGCCCTGCTGAACTGAATCGACACGCCGCCAGCTACCACCACCGAAGTATCGGGCCACGAGGGGACAGTCGCATAGATGATCGGGTATTGGGAAAACTGAAGCGTTCGATCGACAAAGTGGAGACCGCCGCTCGTCACCGTGACCTGCACCGAATCGTACGAATACCCAGGGGTCTCGAATCGAACAGTCCTCACTCCCGGCGTCAGGCCATCGAACATGTAGAACCCGTTGTTGTACGAGTCTCCTGTGTATAATCTGTTTTCGGGAAGTAAACGGACGCGTGTCGCGTTCTTCGGCCTGCCGGCCGGAGCATCCGTTTGGAGTCCCGCAATAATACCGAGCGTATCGGCAGGAACTCCGTAGTACTGCATGAACGAATTGCGCAGAGCGTACGCCTCCATTTTGCGGTAGTCGTTGTTCATGAGTCGGCGGGTTTCGGGATAGAAATCGTGAAATGATCCTTCCGAAAGAACACCAGGCATGACGAGAGGACGAAGTACTCCCAATCCGGAGGTATTCCCATAGAAGGTCCAGTCACCTCGGTTCGTGTACGAAGTCGTTCGGAGAATCTGATTCACTTTTTGACCGAGAATAGCGCCCAGTGTTTTTGCCTCAGGAAAAACAGGCTGATTGTCGTATCCTCTGTACAACATCAAGGTATAGTTTGTTTTGCCATCGAAAGCATTGCTGTGAATCGAATGGAAGATATTCACATTGTTGGAGTTGGCGACTTCAGCGCGGGCCGAGGAGCTTGGCTCGTCGTCGTTCGGATAATGATTTGTATAACGAGTGAGGATAACCCATCCCCCTCTTTCCTCAATCATCGCCTTCAGGAGCAACGCCTTCTGATAATTGCTTTCCGATTCCCAGAATTCTGTTCCAGGATCAGGAACGACATATCGATCGTTTGCCGGATTGTTTCCCCCATGACCCGGATCGATGCAAAACTTCAGACCGGAGAGATCAGCCCTCTGAGCAACCAGAACGAGGGGGAGTACGGATAGAAGGAGGAAGGGCAAGATGAACCGCTTCATCGTGGCCCCTCCTCGTAGGTGAGGAGATATATCTCCCCTCGCAACGTGGCGTAGACAATCTTGTTTTCTATCGGTGAACAGCTGGGGAAAAGTTCTATCTGATCGCCGGTGGAGGTCAAGCGAGCGACCTGCTTCCCATCGGGGGAAATCGCCATGATGTCTGACGACACGATGCGATGGCCGTCATCACGATCATCCATGTAGACGATCCATCGTCCATCCCTCGTCCACGACGGAGCGTTTCTTCGCCCCAGTTGCGCAAGAACAATACCGGAAAGATCGGAGACAAATGTCCCTCGCGACATTTCGTATGCGACAATCCGATCTCCCCGGGGCGAAAGCAGGGGCCAGATGTACCTTCCGTTCCCGAACGGATCGAATAGCTCTTTTCTCCCTTCGCGATACAGCACGATCTTCGTGTCCTCGATGCCTCCAACAACGACCGCGGAAGAGCCGGGGACCGTTGGCCGCATTGGAGATCGGATGTCGCCCGAACTGATCACGTCTCCTTCGACAAAGAGCGGAACAGAAAGCGATTCCGACGACCGTATGGTCTCTGATTTTTCATCTATCAAATTGACCACCACGATTTCCTGGAGACGGGTCTTCGTGGACCGGTCGACCGTTGTCTTTCGGTATGCCAGGCGCCGGCCGTCTTGCGAGATCGTGAATCCATACCCTGATTTTGCATCGGCCGTTATCTGTTTGATCCTCCGCGACGAGATGTCGTAGTTCCAGATTCCGTCATAGGATGCCGTCGTGAAGTAGATCGAACGCCCATCGGGCGAGAATCGGGGATATCCCCATTCCTGTGCAGATCCGACCTCCACTTTCTGGATCTTTGTCGCTCGAATTTGTCCGTGGCTCGTTCCGGTCAATGTAACGATCAGAATAAGCGGCAGTGTTTTTTGGATGAACCGAAGTGTTGTCATCTTGATCATTTCTTATTGTCGAGCCGCTTAGCACAGTATCGTTTCCAATCCTGTACCGGCTCCTCGCTACGTGGCTACAGAGTCTCGCCACGGTCGGGACTTGAAGACAGAGCGCCCTCGCCTTCTCACCCAACAAGTTCAGGAACAGTTTAGCTTGGCGCTCATTTCACAAGGAGCATTTTCTTTGCGATCCGGTTTCTCCCTGCGCTCAGAACATACACATACGGACCTGAAGGGAAATCGTCGGCGTAAAATTGTCTGGCATAGATTCCGGGGGGCAATTCGTCATCGATCAACGTCGCAACTTCGCGTCCGAGAATGTCATAGATGCGGAGCGAGACGAGGCCGCTTTCCGGCACAGCAAACTGAATCGTTGTGGCGGCGTTGAACGGATTGGGATAGTTCTGAGCCAGTTGATATGTCGACGGAACTCCCTCCAGTTTTTCGACGAATGCAAGGGGATCAACTCTGAACCGTCCTTCTTCGGACCAATCGCTTGAGCCATAGGCATTGGTGGCGAGCACCTGCCACCGGTAGATTTTTCCCGGTTCCAATCCTCGTCTCGTTGTCGCAACCGTGTCGTTCACCGTCGTATCGATTTGTACCGCATTCGTGGCATGATCGACGATCTTCAGCCGGAACGATGTCCCGCCGCTCTTTGTCCAGACAAAGGTTGGGAATCTGTCTGCATTCATGATAAATCCCGGCGCCACGAGGAGGGGTGCTTTCGGCCATCCCGTTTTGAAACTCCAGACCGGCGAGTACGGGCTTGCTCCTCCCTGACTTCCGGCCACAACTCGCCAGTAGTACGTTTCCTGTGCGAGGAAACCGCCGGGGACCACCGACGAATCCGCTGTGTTGTATGTTCCGATAAGACTTCCGGGGGAAAAACTTGCGTTCCCCGCAATCTGCAGTTGGTATGTCAGTGCAGATGAGACACGGTTCCATCTCACCGTTCCCTGACGCGGGAAGTTTTGTTCACCGTTTGATGGAGAAGCGAGGAGAGGAGCGGTAACCGGCGAGGCAATCGAGACGAGATTGCTGGGAATGCTTTCGTTGTTGTTTCGATCCAGGGCGGTAACCGCGTAGGAGTACGAGACATTGGGCGTGTCGATGCGCGCGTCGGGCGTTCTGCCGTTGATTCCTGTGAGCGCAAGGATGTTTCTCGAGACATCGAGATCGCCGGTTCCCGGATTCGATTTCGTGAACCGGTACACAGCATACCGAGATGCTGTATCGCCGTCGGGGGCAACAAACGGAGTATCCCACTTCAGCGTCGAGAGTTTGGTGACCGGGTCGGCTTCCACACGGATATTGCGCGGCGGAAACGGAATGACGCGTTCCTTCCAGTCCATCACCGCGACGATGGAAGGATGTCGGAACAAATCGTTCGTGAGAGTATCCGCGAAGTTCCGGAAGTTCGCCGTGATGCTTTTCGCACGGAATTGAATGCTCCCGTGAGAGTTCTGAGCATTTCTGTTGAATCTTATTTGATTGGAGATTTCACTGGCCGACGCAAACGCCGAACTCTCTCCTGGATTGAGACGATACGTTGCATTTCCCGTGTAGAAATGTCTCCCGTTCAATTGCTGTGACCACCAGGTTTGGAGCAGATTGTAATCCTGACCTCCGCCGAAGGGCCAGTACAGCTGCGGCGTGATGTAGTCGATGTATCGGCCGCTCAGCCATGCTGTTGCATCGGCGTAGAGAGCATCGTATCCGCTCGTGCCTGAGATGCCGACAGGGACGTTGTTTTTCCAGATGCCGAACGGGCTCATCCCGAACTTCACGACCGGGCGTATCGCCTGCACACTGTCGTAGATTTGTTTGATAAGGAGATTGACGTTGTCTCTTCGCCAATCAGCAATGTTGGAGAATCCTCGCTTGTCGCGATTGAAATCGGCCGTATCCTGATGCGTGATCGAGTTGGGCGAGTACGGATAGAAATAGTCATCCATGTGTACCCCCTCCACATCGTAGCGCCGGACAACATCGGCAATGACTTTGGCGACATGATTCCTGACTTCCGCCAATGCGGGATTCAGGAATTTGAATGTGCCTATCTGGATAGCCCATCCCGGATTCAAGCGCGTGATGTGTGTGGAATGGAGGGGGTAATTGCCGACGACCCGCTCAGCCCTGTACGGATTGAACCACGCGTGAACCTCCATGCCGCGTTTATGTGCCTCCGCAACAACGAATGCAAGCGGATCGTACAACGGGCTCGGCGCCACCCCTTGTTCTCCCGTGAGCCAGTACGACCATGGTTCGTAGGGAGAATTGTAGAGCGCATCGCACTCGGTCCGTACCTGGAAGATCACTGCGTTGATGCCAAGGGCATGGAGCTGATCCAGAAGGTTGATCATATCGGTCCGTTGAAGCTCCCCGGCGAGAGAAGTTCGGTACAGCGAAGGGGGCCAGTCGAGGTTCGTCACGGTGGCAATCCACGCTCCCCGAAACTCACGTTTGGGAAGTGATTGACCGGTGCCGATCTCAAATCCGATGATAACTATTGTGACTGCATAGGCAATACAGCGGAACCAAAGTTTCATGCGATACTCTCTTGGTCGTTGTGACTCTCATTCAAAGCATTCACCACGGATAGACGCGGAAAAGGCGCGGATACACGCGAATAGATCTGCGCACATCCGCGTTGTTTCAGCGTTCATCCGCGGCTAATCAATAACAGGAACAACAAAGGCATCCGACCTGCCCTGCGGGAACGGCCGGATGCCTTCAATGACTGATTTCTTTCGAAAAATCCAACATCTCGCACTACTTCGACAACACCATCTTTCCGCTCAGCCGATGGCCGCCGGAGGTGAGCACATAGACATACACACCGCTCGTCATGTCTCTGCCATCGACCGTCGCCGTGTACGTTCCCGGTGAGAGATACTTGTCGAGAACCGTCTTCATTTCCCTTCCCAGCATGTCGTAGATGACGAGCTGGGTTGGACCCGACTGGGCAATCGTAAACCTGATGTCGGTTGTCGGATTGAACGGATTGGGATAGTTCTGCGAGAGGGTGAATCCCTCCGGAATTCCCGCATCGTCCCTGCTGACGTTGACTGCGACGCCGCGAGTGTACATGCGGAGCCCCGGCACAGCGAATGTTCCGAACGTGCCGACGTAGGCCGTGTCGCCCCCCGGACTAAAGGCGATGGCGCGCGGCCGCTCACCGACGTTTCCGGGGACGGCAAAATTCCAGTTGATGCTGTCTTGGATTGCACCTGTGGTCACATTGTACGCGTACCAGGTTCCCGGAGTGAAGGTTTGCGGGACCGACGTATCCCACCACCGGTTCGGTCGGTCGTTGAACGAGCCCGCGCTCACCCAGAGGTGGCCGGTCTTGGGATTCCAGCAGAACGATTCTGCGTCGAAGCCCTTGAGGATCGTATCGACTTTCGCGTACGGGCCGAGGACGCCGAAGTCGCTGTGATACTTGAACACGGCGTGATTCGTATACCCCGCGTAGTAGATATCATTGCCGTTCTTCGAAACTTCAATCGCTCTCGAGAATCCGGCCAACGTGTCGCGCGCATTCCCGATGAAGTTGAAGTCTTTGTCAAAAATCTTCAGCGGCTTCCCCCCTGCCACAACTCGATTCGTGAAGATATTGCCGCTCGCGTCAACACCGACCGAAATACCAGAGTTGAGGGGATCAGCATCGACCTTTCTCATCCCCGCCCCGGTCTGATAGTTGATGCGGTACAGGAAGCTATAGTACGTCGCGATGATGTTCCCCTGATGGTCGGCTCTGAGGCCGCGTCCTGTCTGGGCTTCCCATGTCCCCGTCGCTGTGGTAAATCCTCCGAGTGTATCCGCCCTGCCGGCAATCGTAACAATCTTGATTGGAGAGAATGAAGCCTGTGTTCCGTCCTTGTTGAACGCGTACAGCGCACGGACGCCGATGAACTTGTTTTGGTTTGCACCGACGTAGAGAGAATCACGCGAGTATGCATAGTAGTCCTGTACCCACACCTTCCCATCGGGAGATACTGCAAGCCCGTGAACGTTGCCGGTAAAGAGCGTATCTCCTTTGACCTGTCCCGCCGGTGGCCAAACGCCCCTGTGCGTCCACTGGGCCGTGGCAATCGAGCAGACTACCAGCACCATGATGATAAGTGTAAAGATTCTATTCATTAGGAACCCTCCATCGATTGGTGATTGGTAAGTTGAAATCGTGAATTCACGCTGGTGCTGGAGCGCCACGTTCCTCCTCCCAACGGCGCATCAGCATTGTTGCTCACTTTGCCCCAAGGTACGGCGCACCGTTTTTCAATGCATTGACCCTGAAGATTTTGATCGATTTTGTGATGGTCCCCCCGACGGCCGTACCCCTCACCGCATAGAAATTGGTCCCCTGACCCCATGCCAAGAGGTGTATTGCCGGACTCGTCAGCCCGCTGTGAAATTGCTCGACCGTCCGGTTTGGACGCACCACGAGCATCGGATCCGGCATATCGGTTCCCACGTACATATCTCCATCTGCCGCAAAATTGATCGCGTAGATCGTTCTTCCCGGCCCTCCCAGGGCAGACGCCGTGAGGTTGAAGTAATCATCTCTCGGGCCGAGACTATCGGATGAGATGATTTGAAAACGAACGACCCGTTCGGACGAATCGGGGAAGACCTTTCCTGCCACATAGACGTAGTTGTTGAAGACCCGTACCGAGCGGACGTTCGCTGTGAGCGGAAATGCTTTCACACTCCTGTCCGGACGCACACGATAGATGAAGTCATTGTTGCCGCCTGCCCATACATTTCCTGCCGCGTCGAAATCGAGATCGTACACCGTTCCCAGATCTCCAAACGCGACCCAGATGGTCGGACTCCCGCCTCCCGCCGGAATCTGATAGATAGCTCTCAGGATCCTCGCGGTGTACAGAATGCCGCCAGGTCCCATTTTCATCCCGGACCATTTGGCGATGCCGCCCGACGGGGCATAGTCAGATCGGACGCCGGCTGCGGTGAACTTCTTGATGCCGACGCCGACTCCGGCATCCATCATGGACACATACAGATTTCCCTGGCCATCGCTTGCGACAGCCCATGGCTCTTGGGTTTCCGAGATACTGCCGAAATCCGTCACGGCGGCTTCCAGTTTGTAGAGCCATGTGTTGCTGAAGAGTTCCGATCCCTTCACGCCGACGCGAACTTTCACGCTATCATTGACCACATTCGGCGCAAGGACCTTTAGTTGGGTCGATGAGGCCTCCTGGATCTGCGCTTGCTTGTCGTTGAAATAGACCGTGTTCTCCGTCTTCACGGCGGAGAAGTTCTTTCCCGTGATCGTCAGGGACGTCACGCCGGCAAGTCCGGACGCAGGCGAGATCGACGCAATCTCCGGCGCCGGTCGGGCGCTCACGTAGTCCGGATCGAAGAGACTCCCCTCTTTCTCGTTCAGACAGCCCGAGAAGAGGAGAACGGAAAGGAGAAGGAGTCCGTGCAAGATGATGTTGAAATGTTTGGGAAACATGGGTATTCCTGTTTTGGAGATTTGCCTGAGTTTTGATTCGGAACACTGATCGGGAAACGAATCCCGCGCAGCGAGCGTCACCCTCCTCACAATTCTTATTCAAATCCGAAACTCAACGACAGCCGGGACACTGTCGGCAGTCCGAGCCGTCCTTCCGTCGTCGAGGGGAAGTTGGCCGAACTGAATACGCCGAAGGGCGTATACGAGTAGTCGAGCGCGAACTTGACGCCTCCCATCGATTGTTTCACACCCAGACCGAACGAAAGATCGTGCTCATCCGCCGGGGTCACATAACCCACACGGAGAGCGATTCGATCAAGGAAGAGATACTCCGCGCCGATTTTCACCTGCTCGGGGAAATCACGCGGATGTTCGGCATCGACAACCACCGTGAGCGCCTGCGACGTCCGGTCAATCTCAAAGACATCCAGCACGTTCATCGCGAGACCGATGCGGAACGTCAGCGGGAGTTGAAACTTCTCTTTGATGAATCCGACCTCTTTGGCAAAGTTCCGGATCGACATGCCGAAGGTGAGACTCTTATAGCCGGTCCGATATAGCACGCCGAGATCGAATGCGTACACGTCCAGCGAATTCTTCACCTCCCGCACGCCGGTAAATGCGGAATCTTGTGCGCCTGATCCGCGGACGTACGAGACTTCGGCGTAGCCGCTGCCGAGATTCTGGCTGGCAAGCTTCACATTCGCTCCCACGGAGAATCGATCAGAAAGGGCGATGGCATAGCCGAGCCCGAGGGCCGACGCCGACGGACGAAATGTTCCTGCGTCGAGATACCCCTGCGCGTTGTTTGCGAGGATCGTCGCTTGAATCTCACCGTAGTCGACATAGTGGAACGTGAGGCCGAACACTCCGTAATCTCCGTTCCACGGTCGGACAGCGACCGATCCATAGTTGTGAAGGATGTCCGCGATCCACTCAATCTGACCAACGGAGGCATCTGCGAACAGATTCATGCGCGCCATCCCGGCGGGATTATAGAACATCGATTCGGAAGATCCCTCGGCGGCCGTGAATGCATCGGCGAGTGCAGACGGACGTGCGTTCACGCCGACGCTCAGGAACTTCATCCCCGTTTGGGCAAGCTTCTGATACTTTTCCTGCGCCGCAACCGATCCGGGCACCGAAATCGCGAGGATGAACAGCATGCCGGCCCGTAACGCACTCATCCGACGCATCGCGCGAGGTCGACGGAATGTCTGCCGAAAGGGGCTATCGAATGACAACGAGCTTCTTGACGATTGGCGGTCCATTGGTGTCCTTGTCCTGAATGACAACGATGTAAACTCCACTGACAATCACTTGATTTGAGGAGGTGATGGAATTCCAGTACGTGTCGCCGGTTCCATCCGTATGAACAATTTCCTTGATAAGCTCACCGAGTTCCGTGTAAATCTTGATCACACAGTTTCCCGGGATGTTGTAGAAGGCGATCTTGTCCCCTTCGTTCGGGAATCGCAGTCTGTTCTCATTCGACGAAATGATATACGGATTCGGTGCGATACGAATCTGATCGGGACTCGTACCCGCCGGCCTCTTGAGATTCGTCGGATCGTAGGTCTGCGTGTAGAACCGGCTGCTCTCCAGAGAACCCGCCGGAGTTCTCCCCGCTCCCGAATTCGCCGATGCGTCACCGAACGCGGTCAGATAATAGTAGTACGAGATCCCGCGGATTGCCGTTGTATCGTCAAACGAATACGCCTTCGACGACGAATATCCTACACGCGGATCGGCGGGCTTAACGCCGCCTGCCTGAAAAACCAGATGGTATGTGCTGTCCGATCGCCCGGTCGCGCGATAGACTCGATAGCCCGCGAATCCGTTTGCTCCCTCTTTGGGATTCGGATCCCATGTCATACCGATCTTGTTTCCTCCCCCCCGGACCACGAAGTTGCTCGGCGGGAATGGGGGTTGAGGGATGTTATATCCCGCGGTGAAATTTGCAGCTGCGCGGCGAAACGTCTCGAGTAGACGCGGCCTGCCCAGAAACACCGAATCGTTCTTTGCTTTCGTCGTAATGACGCCGTCCTTGTACTTCTTCCCGATCCGGATCGCCTCTTCTCGGGTGAGTCCGTTTGCTCCCTCCGCAAAGACGATGCGAATACTTTCTCCGGGTCTTAGTGTGTACGGGCCGTAACCGACCCCCGACGACCATCCCCCCGGTCCACCCGCACCGATGTTTGCCATCGTTTTCTGCTCGGAGAACGCGCCCGTGGGTTCGACCAGCCACGCATGACGCGGCGCATGCCCCTCGATCATCTTGTTATACTCCTCCGTCATCGCGACAAGGTTGAACTGACTGTTGTTGCGCGTCATCGGTTCATCGGATCCAATGAAATTCGTGGTTGAGGGTTGGGAAGGGTGACTCGAGCGGTCGGTGGGGGATCGATCGGCATGAACGTGACTGACACCTACAAGCTGGGAGGCGCCCAATCGCCAGTTCGTGTCTGAGAGGGCGACGTAGTTGGCCGATTGAGCAGGATTCCAGATCGGAGCGCCGATATTGTCGTAGCTGGCGGCATTTGGCGAACTTCCCGCAGGCGGCTTGTTGGCATCGACATGTAATCCATGCCATGCGAACATCGCTTTCACGTCGTTCTCGGCCGCTGGAATGCGTGTGTTGGCGATGTCCGGCGCAAATCCGCGGCCATCATTCATCGTGTTAATGCCCCAGCCGGCCGAGTTGTTGACCGCGTATCTAACTTCACGACATACCGAGTAGCGATATTGAAAGTAGACCATGAAACCCGTAACGGTCTGATTCGGGAGCTCAATTGCCGGGTCGGCGTTCACGTTGCCCGTGTTCGTGAACGTCATATCGAAGATGTGATAATTATCGTGATACTGCTGGCTGAAGGCATAGATCCTGCGTGTCAGCGTAACCCCCAGCGCCGTGTTCACAGTGTTGACTACCATCCGGTCTGGCTTCAGCGTATCCAGAACGGCGGTGATCTCCTCAGGATTCGAGAACGATGGATTGCCGTCGACGAATACGCGGGGAGGTTCAAACTTCGCATACACGTTGAACGACAGGGGGAAGAACTCGTTGTCGCCGTTCACGCGTGGGCCGACGTGCACGACCTTATGAGGGAACGACCGTCCCTGGTTGTCGGTGAAATTCGTTGCCCCGAGCCAGAGGGACTTTGCGGCCTGCAGGTCCTGGTACTGGTACTGTGCGGGCCAACGCAACCCGTACTGCTGGATGCGCTGATTCCCCTCCTCAATCTCCCATCCTTTTTCCGAGAACCAGTTGTGGAGCGATCCGACGGTGAGCCACTTCGTCTGTCCCTGCGCGTGAAGCGTCTGCACCGTTGCTGCGAGCACGATCGTCAGGCAGCAGATGCTGAAGAAGATTCTTCGGGTGAGTGTCTGCATAGAAAGTACTTTCATGTCATATGTGATGGAGCCGATCCGACGAACCACGATTAGAGTTGGTATGAAATCCGAAGTCCGAAAAAGACATTCCGCGGATTCAGAAAGTTGAGCCAATCCTGATTGGGCATGTCGATGTAGGCTTTGGACTCCAGCACCTTGTCCAGACGGCCTTGATCGACAAGCTGCCACTGGTTGTTTGACCATTGATAGTACTGCTTGGTCGAGGCATCATAGTAGAACGGAACGGGACTCGGTGACGTCACCGAGGTGAGACTTGCGGCATAGACCATCGGCTGATATGCGACGCCCGCCTTCCGATAGTCCCCCGGATTGTCGTCTCCCGGGATATTGCCGTACCACTGGTTGAACGCCGTGCTCAAGTGGAGTGATTTCAGATAGTTCTCATAGTCCGTCCCGTCGATAAACCCGTATGTGGTCAACTGTTTCAGGTTGAGCACATTGTACATGTCCATGAAGAACTGGATGTTGAGAGCGCCGAAGCTCAGGTTCTTGCTCACCCGGATGTCGAGACCGTACGTATCGTTCCACTTCGTGTTGTACTGCACGCCGGGAACCGAACCGCCGCCGACCCACGTGAAGTAGAAACCGGATCTCCACGAACCGAGGATGTTCAATCTGAGATCGCCCAAGGGCCGAATACCGAGGACGTTTGGACCGTAGTCAGGAGGGGAGAAGAAATCGATATTGGCGCGCGCATAGGGACGCGGCACAGGCCTGGTCTGCACCGGATTTGTCCGCTCGTCGGAACGCTGCTCAACAGGATTCTGATAATACCGCGGTCTGCCGAACTCTCCGCTCGTCGAGACCATGTAGGTATAGTTGACGAATCCCTGGACCCAGTTCCCTCGATTCTTCGTCATCGTGATTTCAAAGCCACGGATATCCTCGTACGAAGTATTGGTCGTGACGGAGTAATTGGGGACGTTGTTGTATCCGATGTAGTTCACGAGCCGGGATTGGTCGCTGATGTTCTTGTAGTACGAGGCGACCCTGAGGAGGAACATGTCGAACAAATTGTGTTCGTACCCCAATTCGTATGCGACGGTCTTTTCAAGGGGAAGATTGGGATTTGCCAGCCGGATGATATCCTGCGACGCGGTTTCTCTTCTGACGAGGAAGAGACTCTCCGGCAGCGGAATGTCTCTGAAGTGTCCGTAGTTGAAGAAGAGCTTCGCGTTCTCGGTGATCGGGAATGAGACTCCGAGTCGCGGACTCAACGCATCGATCTTCTGAGTCGGCACGCGCTTCAACAGCGTGTCGATGTTCTGCGATTGCGCGCCTCGGAACACCTTGGTGTACGGATCGTATTCATACCAGTCACCCCCCGCATGCGACATCTCGTAACGCAAGCCGAAATTCGCGATCATCCCCTCGAATTCCAGCTTGTCCTGCACATACGCCGCGAGTCTCCTGGGATAGGTTTGCCACTTCGAGGTCGACCGTCCCGAAGGCAGGACGAGATCGACGGATCCGTAGTTGACGGCATTGTCGACGTACACGTATTCGAAACCGGCCTTGAGCTCGTTGTACTTGTCGACCTGACTGGAAATATCGAACTTGATTTGATAGCGGGTCGTCTTGCTGGTGTCGCGCGCGTTGCTCATCCCGATCGCCATGCGAAGACCGTCGATGCCGGTCGTCGAGTAGTTTTCGGGACTCGGGAAAAATCCGAATGGCGCCTCGTCGAGATAGTAGTTGTTGCCGAACTTGTATACTCTCGATGTGTCACGCATGCGCCCGGGCGCTGTGCTGTAGGAGGAATAGAACCGCTGCGCGCTGACTTCATAGAATGTCGACGGATTCAGGACATGAGTGAACTTGGCCCCCATCATCTGTCGCTCGACCGCGTTGGGAGCCCAGTAGTCGTTCGTGAAGAGGCGGGAGTCGATGAAACTCACGCGGTTCATCCGTTCTCCAATCGTCCACGGCTCCGAAAAACTGCCATACGTGCCGGTTTGATTCCAGTCGACGGCCTCATTCCGTCCCATGAGACCTTCGATCATCAGCTTCATGCCGATCCCGACGTCGGAGGTCACCGTGAGTTTGTGATTGAAATCGGAGTAGGCGTCGCGTGAGAGCGGGATTGCATATTGCGTGCTCGATTGCCGGTAGGAATAGTAGAACCGCATCTTCCCAATCATCGCGTTGAGCACCGGGACCGGTCCTCCAAACCCGAAGTCGATGTCGTAATCCGGTTTCGTGATGTCGAAAGACTTGCGGTGCTGCCACATGAACACGCGCTGTGCCGCCTCGGGGGTGAGATCGTTCGTCGGATCATTGTCCGCCATCAGTTTCTGCGAGATGAGATTCCACCCTTCAAACCGGCGGTATTGGGCCTGTGTCCATGGATCCCACGGGCTCACATATCCCCTCGCGGGATCATCGGCGGTACCCGTAAACGCGACGGCCGGATCGACATACGGACGGATCCAGTACGAGTTTGGATTGTTCGGCGTCATCCCAAAGTATTTTCGTGTCGGCGGACTGAAGCGGATCACCGCCCCGACGTTGTATCTCTGCCCTCCATCCTTCGTGATGACGTTGACCACACCCGATCTGGCGTTCCCGTATTCTGCATTGAAGCCGCCGGTCTGGATCTGGATATCCTGGATCGAAAGCAGACTTATGGCTGTATAGGGCAGATTGTTCCGTTCATCCCTCAACGTGAGGCCGTTGACAAGGAAGGCCGTCTGATCGGAGCCGCCCCCTCGCACTTGCATCCCTTGAATACCCGCTTGAAGCCCGATCACGCTCACAACACTGAACACAGGGAGGTTCTCAACCTCCCGGGCGGTGATGTTTACACGGCTTGACGAGACATCGCGCTCCACGATAGGGCGTGACGCTTCAACGACAATTTCCTGGGTCTCCAGGACAACCTGCCTGAGCTCGAAGTCGAGATTCGTCGTCTGGTTGATATTCACCCGCACATTGGAAATCGTCACGGGGTTATACCCCATCATCGATGCACGGACGTTGTACAGGCCAGGCGGAACATTCAGGATCACAAAAAAACCATCGACATTTGCTGCTGCACCGATGGTTGTTCCCTCGATCACGACATTTGCGGAGACAAGCGGTTCATTCGATCCTGCCTCTTTCACAATCCCTGTGATTTTGCCTGTCTGCGCAGCCAGTGAAGAGATCGAAAGAAGGAGGCAAAGGACAAGTTTACTGAGCGAGGAACTCATAACAGATAATCTCCTCTTGAGAGCAATAGAGAGACTGATTGGATGCGCTATGTGAAGTGAGTGAGGATGCATTGTGGGTGAAACTGATTCTGACGGGGGGAAATGTCAGAATGTCGTGGTGCAATCCTTCGAGCGACGCGGTTTCGCTCGACGGAATATAGAAAAATCTTGACGTAGATGTCAAGCCGCCAAGTCGGGACGCTGTTCCCGTCTTGTTTCTGAGCATTTGAGATCGAGCAGACCCGACGGTCCGAGATCGTTCCGTCGATCCGGAAGTCACGGGCCGCGACGACCGCGTACGAATCCCCGACAATCCGCTAACTCCATGAGACGTCGCACGATGGGCGTCATTAAAAAGTGTAAATGTTTTTTCGCAACGCTGTGCCGCCGCGTTTGTTTTTCCGGCAATTTGTCTTAGTTTTTCTGAACCGGTTTTCACGAGCTCCTCATTTTCAATTCTCCGCACCCAAGAAAGGTGGATCAACTATGAGAATTATCATTCATCCGGACTACACCACACTCAGCAAATGGACCGCGTACTACATCGCCCAGAAGATCAAGTCGTCTAATCCCACACCCGAAAAGAAGTTCGTTCTCGGACTCCCCACAGGGTCCTCTCCCATCGGCACATATCGAGAACTCGTCAAGCTCTGTCAGGAAGGAAAAGTTTCGTTCAAAAACGTTGTCACATTCAACATGGACGAATACGTCGGCCTCCCCGAAGATCATCCGGAAAGCTATCACTACTTTATGTGGCATCATCTCTTCAGCCACGTCGATATTCCAAAGGAAAACGTTCACATTCTCGACGGCAACGCGAAAGACCTTGAGAAGGAGTGCCACGATTACGAAGAGGCGATTCGACGCGCAGGCGGCATCGATCTCTTTCTTGGCGGCATCGGAGCCGACGGACATATTGCGTTCAACGAACCGGGTTCCTCACTCTCTTCGCGCACCCGAATCAAGACACTGACCTATGATACCCGCGTGGCCAATTCCCGCTTCTTCGGGAACGACCCGAACAAGGTGCCGAAGACCGCGCTCACGGTCGGGGTCGCAACGGTGATGGATGCGAGGGAGGTGGTGATTATCATCAACGGGATTGCAAAAGCAAGAGCGCTGCAGAAGGTCGTCGAGGAGGGGGTGAATCACATGTGGACGGTTTCCATGCTCCAGCTCCATCGCCACGGGATGATCGTCTGTGACGATGACGCGTCATTCGAGCTGAAGGTCGGGACGGTGAAGTACTTTAAGGATATCGAGCGTGAGAACCTGAGCTTGCCCAGGCTCTGACTATTGCGGTGTCATGACGAAACTCCTGACACCGCCTCGCTGCAGATCATGCGGCGTCAGGACGAAAGCCCTGACACCACCTCGCCGCAGATTGGGTCTCCCTCCTCGCTACACCTTGATAATCCAGTTCATCTTGTACATGATGTACGCAATGAGGTAGAGTCCCATCATGAACGCGATCGCATGAATGAACGACGCGAGCATGGGATCCCCGATCGGCACAAAGAGAAGATCGTAGTACAGTCGCCTCAAACTCACACGTGTCCCCTCCCCCATATCAAACCGAATCAATGACGTCAATCGTCCGATGAGACCCGCGAGGAAGAAGACGGTAATGGCATTCAGGCCGTTGATCTGGAAGGGCTTTGCCCACCACTTGATCCCCACCACATCGATGATCCAGTAACAGAGTGCAAAGACGTTCAACGCAAGTCCCGCCATGAATACGGAGTATGAACTCGTCCAGAGGTTCTTGTTGATCGGCAGCCAGTTGTCCATGATGAGACCCGTCAGGACAAGCAGATTTCCGATCACGAACATCCAGACGGTCTTATCTGCGTCGGAGAGTTTGCTCCGCAACAGATGGCCGGTGAAAACGCCAAACATGACGGTCGCAACGGCGGGCAACGTACTGAAGATCCCCTCCGGATCGAATCCGGGCGCCGGCGCGCCTGACCAGGTGTGCCCTCGCAGGAGCGTCGAGTCGATGTACCAGCACAGATTTCCCGTCGGTGCGAGCACCCCTGCACCATATTCCGGAACCGGAATGAATGCCATCGCAAGCCAATAGACGACCAGCAGACCGACTGTGACTGCGATCTGAACTCGGAATCCGGACCAAAGATAGATGAGCCCACCCACGAGATAGCACACGGCAATCCTCTGCAAGACGCCGGGAATGCGCATTGTCGCGAATGAGTAATTGTGGCCAAACGCGAGCCCGAACGGAAAGCCGCTGAGGACCAACCCAAGAACGAAGATGATGGCTGATCGCTGGAGCACATGGAGAGCCAACGAACCCTTGTTGTCTCCTCTCTCAACCCGTTTCGCGAATGAGAGGGTCATCGCGACACCGACAATCCAGAGAAAGAACGGAAATATTGTATCCGTGAACGTCCACCCATCCCACGCGGCATGTTTCCAGGGGGCATAGATTTGATTCCAATCGCCGGGATTATTCACGAGCATCATGCCGGCAATTGTCGCGCCGCGGAAGACGTCGAGCGAGAGCAATCGCTTGGTGGTTTTCGTCGAAGTATCGTCTGCCATCTGAATCTCTCCTTGTGAGGCTGAGGATGCAACGAAGCGGGCCAGTGCCGGACCGACACATCATGTCTCAAGACCAGGCACAGCGTACTTTATCTTTCCTTCGTAGAGCGTCATCTGGACCTCGAAATCCTTGTTCAGGAGCACGAGATCTGCATCTTTTCCGACGGCGAGAATCCCTTTCCGATGTTCCAAGCCGAGCACCTTCGCGCCATTGAGCGAGGCCATCCGCACGGCATCAGTCAGGGGAACCTCGACCTCCCTCACCATGATCTTCACCGCTTCCTCCATCGTGAGCGTACTTCCGGCCAGTGTCCCATCTTCCAGATATGCGGTCTTTCCCTTCACGAAAATCTTCTGATCCATGAAGTGGTATTCGCCTTCCGGCATTCCGCATGCACGAATGGCATCGGTGATGAGAATGATTCCCCCTTCGCCTTTCACGCGATAGATGAGTTTCATCACAGCCGGATGAACATGAATGCCGTCGGCGATGAGTTCCACCTTCAGCTCATTGTGCAGGAGCGCGCCCGTGATCACCCCCGGCTTCCGATGATGAAACGGCTTCATCGCATTGAACATATGCGTGACATGGGCGGCGCCATTGTCGATGGCATTCAGGACATCCTGATATGTCGCTACGGAATGCCCGATCGAGAGGACAACTCCATGCTTCGCCGCCTCCCGCATCACCTGATCGACTCCTTCCAGCTCCGGTGCGATCGTCATGAGTTTGATGGACCCCCGGCTCGCGGCAAAGACCCGTTTCCATTTCTGGACATCGGGCTTCCAAAGGTACTCCACCTTCATGGCGCCGTGTTGTTCCTTGTTGATGAATGGTCCTTCGAGGTGGATGCCCCAAACGTTTGATCCGTTTGCCCCCTCACAGAAATCCGCTATGCGGCTCACATCGGCGATCAGCTCGGGCTCGCGTTTGCTGTACAGCGACGCGAGCATGCCGGTGGTTCCGTGCTCGAAAAAGAACTTGGAAATATTTTCGACCGCCTCACTGCTCATGTCGGCGAATCCGTGCCCTCCTCCACCGTGAACAAGCAAGTCTACGAACCCCGGCGTCAGGATCATCCCTTCGGCATCGATCACCGTGCACCCCTTGGGCGTCTTCACATCTTTCACACCCCCAATTTCGGCTATCTTCTTCCCCTCGACGACGATTGTTCCGCGACTGAGGATTCGAAAGGGAGTGACAATTTCAGCATTCGTAATGACGAGATTCATAGATCGGCATCACCTCCGATGGACGGCAAGTTCGAACAAGCGGTTTCGAAAACATCTTGTGCAGAAGTCTTCGGCAAATGTGTCGAAAAATGCGGGAACAATCAATTCGCGCGATTCGATGCTCTCCTCACCTCAACAGTCGGCCTTTCCAACACGCCGGTCGGCAATTCCCTCACACAGCTGTTCGACGAATTCAACACTCCGCTCAACATGTTTTGAAATGACCTGTTTTTGGTCTCTGTGGCGTATTCCCACCCGATGTGGATCGGGTACGCAAATTGAAGAATGCAGATCGTGGGTTTTTCCCAACGATGAATACTCAATTCGAGATAGCATAAGGAGTCCACCCATGTTTGGATTTGATGATCCTGAGGCGTTCTGGCTCAATGTCACGAATGTCGCTCTCGGTATTGTGGTGCTGATATGTCTGGGCGCAGTCGGCTATGCGGTTGTTGGCGAGGTGCTCGACCGCATTCGCAAGCGTGCGCTCGTCGCCGCTGACGACCATGCCACACTCGTTCCGGGTTTGGGGGTCACAATGGCCGACGGAGGTGAACGGATCGACAATCCCTCCGGCACATACGTCGCGCCGAACGGCGACATCGTTCGGAACCAGAAAAAGGCGCCAAAGAAGTCGAGTGAGCGCGCGTTCGGCTGATGGGTATGCGCCGAATCGGTCTCACATTCATTACGATCCCGGTCGTTGATATTCTCATGGAGGTCGAATGAGCCACTCAGCCAAGCGATGCCCGTTTCTTCGGGAAGCACAGGTGAAGAGCTGCCACGCATCCGGTATTCGAAAACAGATCGTGCGCGACGCTGATGCTCCCCACGAGGAGTTGTGCACATCGACACGGTATACATCGTGTCCGCTCGTCAAAGAATGCCACGAAGAGCGTTCGGCACACAGCCGCTGTCCGTTCCTCCACGAATCGCTCGTCCAGTATTGTGCCGCCACGCCGGTCACAAAATACATCCCATACAGCGAGTCGCTGATCACCCGTTGCGGCACCCGAAACCACCAATACTGTCCCGTCTTCGTTTCGCATGCCAAGCCGGCACGCGTCTCGAGTGATTCCCACGACGCGGAACTCCGGAATGCAGACGATGGCGATCTCATGGTGGAAGGGATTCCGGTCTCGTCTTCTCTGCAGTACACGCCGAATCACATGTGGATCGATCTTGAACCGGACGGTGATATCCATATCGGGCTTGATGCGTTTGCAAGCCACGTGCTCGGAGCGATCGAGGGGGTGAGTTACCTCCCCAACACATCAGGAGGGAGACCCGCAGCATTGGTTTCGACGCGCGGCATCGATCTCCCGATTGTCTCCCCGGTCGACCTGCGTATTTTCAGCACCAATACAACCGTGCGGGCTCACCCCGAGTACCTCGCGCACCATCCATACACACTCGGTTGGCTGTTTGAGGGAACAATGAGTCGCAAGGAGCATTCGTCCGCGGGGAACGGAGGCGCAGGCTTCATCGAGGGCGAGGAGATCGTCCCGTGGATCAAATCCGAGGTGAGCAAATTGACAACCATCGTTCATGACCATCTCCTTCCCCGCCACCCGGATTTCCTCGGAGCAATGGCGGACGGCGGGAGCCTGAGTCCCGACATGACGAGACATCTCGATCGTGAGGAAGTTTTGTTCCTCTACAACGAATTCTTCTCACCATCTCGTCACCGGGAGAAAACGGAATGAACAGTGGTCGACTCTCTTTTCTGGCCGGACTCGTCGGAATGCTTCTGATCGGATGGGTCTTTTTCCCGTCATTGCTCTATCAGAAGGAACCTCAGCCGCTGCAGTTCAGCCACGCCGTCCATACGGGAGAAGCCGTCGGCATGACGTGCGACAACTGCCACACCTTCACGGCGGATGTCCGCTCCATGGCGATCCCCCGACTTTCCAACTGCAAAGAATGCCATTCCGAAGTACTCGGAGAGAGTGAGGCAGAAAAGCGGCTTGTTGATGAGTTTGTTGCGCATGATCGGGAAATCCCCTGGCGCACATACTCCCGCCAACCCGACAATGTCTATTTCTCTCACATCCAGCATGTCCAGATTGCAGAGATTGAATGCGAACGATGTCATGGTTCGCATGGGAAGAGCGAGACGCTGACCGATCGTCAAATCAACAGGATCAGCGGTTACAGCAGGAATATCGAAGGACAGATCATCCCGGGATTGCGATTCAAAGCATGGGACCGCATGAAAATGGACGATTGCTCGGATTGTCACGACGAACGAGGCGCATCCAACAGCTGCCTCAAATGCCATAAGTAGGATTTCTCATGTCAAGCGCACTCTCTCGAAGAAACATATTGAAGCTCGCCGGCGGATCGGCATTGGGATTCCTTCTTTCGCCGATGCCGTGGAAGATGCTGGATGACATCTCCATCTGGACACAAAACTGGTCGTGGATTCCCAAGCTCCGGCGCGGACCGGTGACGCACAAGTATACGAGCTGCACCCTGTGCCCCAATGCATGTCGCGTGAACGCCCGCATGATCTCGGAGACACCCGTCAGTCTCTGGGGAGCACCGGACCCCTGTGTCGGCCACAGTTACCTTTGCTCGGTTGGTCTCGCAGGACACCATCTTGCCTATCATCCGTCGCGAGTCAGGAACGCACACCGGTTCACTGCGACAGAAAACGGCATCTCCTCAGAACAGCTTTCGGTAGAGGACGCCATCGCTCATATCGCAAAGATCTTGCACAATATTCACGTTCGGCCCGAGGAGGGCGAGTTCGCATTATTCGATTGCCGACCGCACGGAATGGTGTCGGATATTCAGCAGATTTTCCTTTCTCACGTCCTAGGTGCGCGCTACATCGTTCCCGACCATCATGAGGGACGATTCATGCGTGCGTTGATGGAAATGACCGAAGATCCCGGTCAATCATACGGCCTCGACTTTTCTCGAACGCGCACACTATTAAGTTTCGGTGTATCGCTCTTCGAGGGTTGGGGAATCTCGCCACTTGTCGTTGAGCAGTTTCGATCTCGGCGCGAGGAGTTCAACATTATTCAGATTGATCACCATCAATCATCCTCCTCGATTGTTGCCGACACGCATATTGCGATCAAACCCGGAACGGAAATGGCGTTGGCGCTCGGCCTGGCGCACGTCATTGTAGGGGAGCGCCTGTATGATCCAGCATCAGCGGCCCGCGCCGTTGATCTCAAGAGGAACAAACCCTTCTCCTTCATGGACCTGACAAGGCGCTTTCCCCCCGGCCGGGTGGCTTCCGTGACCGGCATCCCTGAAGATGTCATCGTTCGTACAGCGAGGGAGTTTGCATCAAATCGTCCGGCGACGGCAATCGCCGATGACTTTGCCCCTGCGGAGCTCATCCACTCTGTCTGGATCCTGAATCACCTCGTCGGTGCAACTGGAAAGAACGGGAGTGTGGTCCAGAAGCGTCCACTGCCGCAGCCGTGGAAGGGTGCTCATCGGACTCCTCCAACCCGACTTCGCAATGTCCCCGATCACTCGCTCCGTCTCCTGATGATCGATGCTTCTGCGGCTGATACGACCGTTTCATGGCCTGATCTTCGACGCAAGATGCGTGCGGAGAATGCGACGATCGTTCTCTGTTCACCGTACCGGCCGAAGCGCGGCGAGTCGGTCGACTACCTGATACCCATTCACGCACCGTACGAAACGGTTCGGGCTAATCCATCCGGCGAATATGTTGCCACCTCCGCCTTTCAAATCAGCACTCCACTGTGGAGCAAAAGCGAGGAGGGATGCGAGACCTGGCAGATTCTCCAGCGCGTCGTCAGCGCGTCAGACGCGATGACGAAGGAGGAATTCGCACAGCTCGAACCGGAAGAACTTCTACGGCTGCAATGCGATGCGATCTTCAATTCGAAAAGAGGAACGATCCATCACCCCAACAACGATGAAACCATCCCTCTCGGCAGTGTTCTTTCGTCCGGCGATTTCTACGCAACGCTCATGGAAGGCGCCGCATGGTCGGATGATGGAGTCGCAACGAGTACGAACGGACGGTTGTTTCTCATGGGAAAGTCCACGTCATCGGCACAGAGGTTTGCAGAGTCAGTGCTGGCCTTCGACAATGCTGGCATCGACAGCAATCCCTCATTCCCTCTCCTCGTCGTCCCGGTTGGAGAGGATGTTGCGGCTCGTTTTGGTCATGTCTCACCCATTTTGTCCAAGATTTACCAAGAATCCGATCTGAAACCGAGATCCCGATTCGCGTATCTCCACCACGAAACGGCCCGCCGATTCAAGCTCGCCGCCGAACAGAGAGTCATCATTCATTCACCGCATGGCGCGACAGAAGCTATCGTACGTTGCGATTCGTCGGTCCGGCCTGATACGGTTCAACTCTCTGTTTCACAGCTCGATGCAATCTCTCCTACTCGGCCTCGCATCATCAATTCGTATGGGGGGAGGGTTTACACAGACCAACCGATATTCGTACGAATCGAGAGGGCCAGATCATGAAGAGTATTGAAATCTCGCCCTCCCAGTATGTTATGGTGATTGACGCTGATCGGTGTACGGGATGTGGGGCCTGCATGGTCGCCTGTGCGATCGAAAACAACGTCGCACCCGCACACCCGGATGCCACCGATCGCACCGGCGTCACCTGGATGAAGGTGGTCAAGGTCTCATCGGGGAATAACGGGGACGGCAAGCCCGCGTGCTATCTGCCGCTCCCTTGCCAGCAGTGCGCCGCCGAGACCCCGTGCGTGACTGTCTGTCCTCAAAATGCCGTTGAAGTGGATCAACAGACCGGAATTGTGTTTCAGATGTCGCAACGATGTCTTGGATGCCGCTACTGCATGGCCGCGTGTCCGTATCACGCCCGCTATTTCAATTGGTGGGATCCGGAATGGCCCGAAGGAATGGAGCAGACGCTGAATCCCGATGTTGCCCCCCGAATGAGAGGAGTTGTCGAGAAGTGTAATTTCTGTCACGGACGATATCAGGCCGCCCGCGCCTCAGCAGCGGAACATGGTCAGGCCTCGTCGGATCCAGTGACATACGAGCCGGCCTGCGCGCAGGCGTGCCCGACACGCGCAATCAAGTTTGGTACACCCGCGAACAACGAACAGGGCGTAGGTGATCTTGTGCACAGCTCCTCCGCGTTTCGACTTCTCCCGAGACTCGGAACCGAGCCGCGTGTCTACTACCTGTCGAAACACAAGTGGATCCGACAGATGGCACAGATGGAAAAGGAAACTTCAACCGGAGAGGAAGTCCATGGATAGCAAGTTCATCACACGCGGTCTCGAACGAACGTCTCTGCGCAACTTCTCCGTGTGGGTTCTCTTTTGGGTGGTTGTTTTGGGCTTCGGTCTCTACGGCGCGTATTTGTGTCTTGCGGAAGGATTGAACCAGACGAACATGGACAACCGGTTCGTGTTTGGGCTCTGGATCTTCCTCGATCTTGCCATCATCGCATTCGGCGCAGGGGCATTCTTCACGGGGCTTCTGCTCTACATCCTGAAACGAAGCGAATTCACTGCCGTTATCAACAGTGCAGTCGTGATCGGTCTCATTTGCTACAGCGGGGCTGTGGCTGTCCTTGCAATCGACGTTGGTCAGCCCTTGCGTGCATGGTTCACATTCTGGCATCCGAATGCCCATTCGATGCTGACGGAGGTGACGTTCTGCATCTCCTGTTACCTCGTTGTCCTTGCGGTCGAGTACATGCCGATCCTTCTGAAGAATCGAAAGTTGAAGGAACGTCCGTCGCTCCTTGTGTTCCAGCACAATCTCCACAAGGTGATTCCTGTTCTCGCGGCGATCGGCGTTTTCCTTTCGTTCTTCCACCAAGGGTCACTCGGAGGGCTGTACGGAGTTCTCAAAGGGAGGCCGTTCGCCTTTCGTGAGGGATTTGGGATTTGGCCCTCGACATTCTTCCTCTTTGTGTTGTCGGCAGCAGCCATTGGGCCCAGCTTCATCCTGCTCACAACATCACTTGTTTCCAAGATTTCGCGGAAGAAACTCGTGAAGCCGGAAGTCCTCCAATCCTTGGGGAGGATTTCCGGATGGCTGCTGTTGGCCTATGTGCTGTTCAAATCGGTCGACACGCTCGTGTGGATCAACAGAACGTCCCCCTCGCTTCTTTTTTCTCCCTACGAATACTACAATCAGGAATCATTCGGGACGTGGATCCTCTTTGCGGAGATCGTCGTCTTCGGACTCGTTCCGGCGTTGATGCTTCTTACGAGGAAGATTCGTGAGCATCGCGGGTGGCTCATCACTGCGGGACTTCTGGCTTGCGCCGGCATTGCGGTCAATCGATTTGTCATGACGATTCAGACCCTCGCATTGCCGACGCTTCCGTTTGACCCGTTTCTTTCCTACATCCCCAGCTGGCAGGAGATTGCGACATTCATCGCCGTGATCGCGTATGGCGTGTTGTTGTATTCATTCTCATTCAGATATCTGACATTGTTCCCACAAGAACGAGATCTCAACTCTCTCACAAGGTGATCCCATGTTTCCATTCGTGTATGATTTTCGATGGGAAGCGACCTCTTTGATCTTCCTGGGTGTATTCTTTGCCGTCATTACAACCCTCATGATGATGGTGGCAACGGTGACTGTTCGGTCAGTGAAGGATCTGAGGACCCGGAAGATCGGGACGCTCCGCTGGCATGAGACGTTCGAAGACCTTCCAGCCGGCGCGCGTTCCTGCAGGTTTGCGATGTCGGGTTTCGCTCCCGGACGAAGCTGCGACAATTTCTTCGAATGCGGGACATGCGCCGTGTATCCACGATTTCGGTCATTGGAAGAACGGCATCGTCCGGAGGATCATGAATCGCGATCCGGCCATGGTGGTTTCGGTATTGACGAGAAACGGTACTATCACCGCGGTCACACGTGGCTTCAGGAAGAGGAGGATGGGACGTGTGTGATAGGATTGGATGATTTCGCTGCCCGACTGCTCGGTCCAAACCCGACGTATCAGCTCCCACCTGCCGGGAGCACACTCAAGCAGCATCAACCGGCATTTACGATTCAGACGGGAGAGTCGTCGGTCCGGGTGGTTTCTCCGATTGATGGGGAAGTTCTCGAGGCAGGAGACTCTACGCGCGGGTGGCTGTTGCGGATTCGCCCCTCAACTCAACTGCCACACGCCAGACATCTCTTTCGGGCCGGAGAAGCCCGCAGATGGTTCCAGGCGGAGTTGGAGCGATTGAATCGACTCGTCGAGATTCCGGGGGTTGGTGCAACGCTTGCGGACGGAGGGACGCCGGTCGATAGTTTCCGGGAGACGCGACCGGACGCCAATTGGGATGGAATCCTGGGTGTCATGATGCTCGACGTATGAGGCATTCCTCATCGAGCGAGATTGTACTTTTTGATCTTGTCGTACAACGTCGAGCGATCGATCCCGAGAATTGATGCCGCCTCTTTGACATTCCCCTCTGTTCTCTGCATCGTTACTGTGATCGCTTCGCGCTCGAGATCCTCGAGACTCATCCCCGCGGGGATATCGAATCCCTTCTTTTCTTTCTTTCCATTCACAAGGAATGAAAACGCTTCTTCAAGCAAGACGCGTGTCTTCGTCGTCACGATGGCGCGTTCAACCGCATTCTCGAGTTCCCGCACATTCCCCGGCCAGTCGTGGTCGAGAAGAATCTTCAGCGCCCCTTCGGAAATATCCTCGACCTCCTTCCCCACTTCATGAGATATCTGTTCCACAAAGTTGCGGGCCAGAAGCGGGATATCTTCCCGTCGCTCCCGCAGCGGCGGTATCTGGATATTGATCACGTTCAAACGATAGTACAGATCATCCCGAAACGTCCCATCCGCAACGGCCTTCTGGAGATCTTTGTTGGTCGCGGCAATCACGCGAGTGTCGACCTGGATCTCTTCGGATCCACCGACTCGGAAGAAGGTACGTTCCTGGATGACGCGCAAGAGATCCATCTGCAGCTTCGACGAAATGTCTCCAATCTCATCGAGAAAGATCGTTCCCTCGTGGGCCAGCTCGAACTTCCCCTTCTTCCGCCCGATGGCTCCGGTAAACGATCCCTTTTCGTGTCCGAAGAGTTCTGATTCCAGCAGGGTTTCCGCGAGGGCTGCACATGAGACACACACGAACGGTTTGTCCGCACGATCACCGGAAAAATGGATCGCCCTGGCAATCAATTCTTTTCCCGTTCCACTCTCTCCCTGGATGAGCACGGTACTTCGGAGACTCGAGACTTCGCGCACGAGCTGGAAGATCTCTTGCATCTTCTGGTTCTTGCTGATGATATCCTGGAAGCTGTACTTTCGCGTGAGCTTCTTCTTCAGAAGAAGATTTTCCCTCTGCAAGTTCTTGACCTTGATGACGCGCTCGACGAGGAGCGAGATTTCTTCGGGATTGCATGGTTTCACGATGTACTCATAGGCCCCCTGCTTCATCGCCATGATGGCGGTATCCACCGTGGCATAGGCCGTGACGATCACGACCGCCGGATCGGGGTAGAGCTTTTTCAATTCAACCATTGTCTGGATACCGTCGATGCCTCCGGGCATTTTGAGATCCACGAAGTAGAGCGCGAAATCTCTCTTACGCGCCAGCTCGAGCGCTTCCCGGCCTGTCGAAGCGGTATGCACCGTATATCCGTCTTCGCGCAGCCACGCTGCCATCGAATCCCGCATGATGTCTTCATCATCGACTACCAGAATAGCCCATTGACTTTTCATAGCACACGATCCCTTCCAACACAAGCAGTGTCATTCATGGTCAACATTACCAAGATGCTCGCGGATCAGCCCAAGACAGCTTCCACAGAACGCATCGAGCTTTGCGTCAAGTTGGTCAAGATTGGTCGAGAGAACCATTACACAGGTTCTGTCCGTGCAATGGGTCAGTCCGAACGTGTGTCCCAGCTCATGAACGAGGACCTTTTTCATCCTGAGATCAAGCAACTCCGCGTCCGATGGCAATCCGTAGAATTCTTGTCTGAGCCGCGCCAGCGAGATGACCGCAATCTGTCCCCCAAGTTGCGCCTGGCCGAAGACGAATTTCAACATGGGAATAAAGATGTCGCATTCCGTAATCCCCACCACCCGACTTACCGCTGGTGGACCAAGCGTTGCCAATTCTCTCAGTATCAAACTCGACGAGTACTGTGCCCGGCGTTCATCAAGCGCAAACTCGACACGATCAAGCGGCGGCAGGCGTTCGGTCGAAAAACCGAACACCGCGCGAATGTGGCGTTCGACGGCGTCGGACCATCGTTGTTCAATCGATCCGATGGCAACAACGCCCACCTTCATCACAGGATCGGCCTCGGTTCGACATCCACAGTTGTCTCCTCCTTGCCTCCCTGCGGCACACCATGAATCGGCAGAGAGACGGTGAACAGCGTTCCCTTTCCTACCGTACTCTGAACGGCAATTCCCCCCCCATGGCTATCGACGATTCCATACACCACGGCGAGTCCAAGGCCGACTCCTTTTCCTTCCTCTTTGGTAGTGAAGAACGGGTCAAAAATCTTGCCGAGATTTTCCTTCGGAATCCCTTCGCCGTTGTCTTCGACAGTCATGATCACTGAATTGCCGTCGGGACTGAGACGCGTCTCGATCCATACCCTGCCCTCTTCTTTGCCATGGATTGATTCCGCTCCGTTCATCATCAAGTTGACGACAACTTGCTGCATCAGTGAAGAATCGCACGGCACAAGAGGCAGATCGGGAAGCAATCGCGGGACCGGCGTGACGTTCATCAGACGCATCTTGTGGGCGATGACGGTCAACGTTCTGTCGATGATGCGATTGAGGTTTGCCCGCTCGATCATTGGTCTTGACCGCCGCGAAAAGGCCAACAAGTCTGTGACAATCTTTCCGACCCTGCTCGTCTCATTGATAATCCTCGCAAGGTAGATTTGAAACTCCCTGACCCGATCAGGCGGAATTCCTTTGTCGTCCATGATTCGCTGGAGGAGCATGGAGAAATTCAGCACGCCGGAGATGGGATTATTGATTTCATGCGCAACGCTTGCGCAGAGCTGACCCAGGGAGACGAGTCGATCGGTTTGAATCAGCTTTTCGTGTGTTTCTTTTAGTTGTTGAGTTCGCTCCTCGACCTTCGCTTCCAGTCCTTGCGTGATTTCGTTCAACTCCGCCAGCGCGCGATTCAGTTTTTCGCGCATCTGATTGAACGATCGGGCCAAATCCGCGAGCTCAGACGTTGCCTTGACCTCGATCGGTTTGTCGAGCTGCATCTCACTGACCGCTCTTGTCCCCTCGATCAGTCGCCGGATCGGTGTGTCGACAAACTGCCGTGTGAGGAGGAAAATAACCAGACTCATGAGGAGTACGCTGGCGGCAGTGGTCAGGAGGTATTTCCTCCAGATGCCGGCAACCTCTTCCTCGACCGGATCGGCGTCGAGAGCGACGTCGAGGACTCCCAGGACGTTTTGCTCAGGCGGATGTGCGTGACAGGGAGCGTCGCTGCAGGAGGGCTCGTTGTAGATTGGCGTCACGATCGCGACAGCTTTTCCCCCCTCGGGCGTACTGAAGAGGCGCGCGCGTGATGGAACATCGACTCGCACCAACGCCTGCTCGGATGCGTGGCACATAAAGCATGCTTCGGCGCGCGTGTCCACATTTCCACTATCCCCTTCCTGCGTGGAAAACATGATCCGTCCTTCCTTGTTGAAAATTCGGATCCGTTTGATTCCCTGTTTCGTCGCGATGGTTTGCATGAGATCGTAGGCAGCCTCGCGATGATCGACGAGCATGGACTGCCACGTCGCGCTGGCGATACCACGCGAGAGTTGATCCGCGCCGAGGATCATCGCATCAAGGATTTGATCTTCCTGGACTTTGGCGCTGAAATAGCTTGAGATACCTTCAACGAGGGCAACGACGAGCGTCAGGCTTAGGATAAGCCGGTAACTCAGCCGTTTGAGAGAAAACCGCATACGAGTAGGTGAAGCGCAGGCGCAAAGTGGATAGAATCCAACAGCACTCGAGATCTCTGATCGCACCGGACACAGCGGGGTATGTCCATTATCATGCCATCTGTCGTGCGTCAAAATCGATTGAAAAGGGGATTGGATCGTCAATTCTGAAACGAATATTCCCGTTGCTGGGAAAGTGGTGGTGCTTATCGGAAAGGCGTGGACTCTCGGCCATCTGGCACAGGCGTTCGCGCACCGGCGAGATTGGGATGGCGTTGAACATGCTGACGTCCGAGAGGATTGTCAAACGAATTGTGAATGCACCTTTGCGTCAACTCAAGTCGGAACCTCGGTCGACTCACGATTCTTTCGATCTCAAAAGAACGCTGAGATGGATGGTCCGCTGTGGGAGTCGATCGCCAAGTGAGTGGAGACTGAACCGACGAGGAACAACATGGCGGCTGAATGGGAGCGTACGTAGTATGAAAAGAATTGAGATGGGATGGAAAGGGAAGATCTATGAAGGAAGGGCCGGAATGGGAGTCCGGGTTGCCTTGTTGGGCAAAGTTTTGTAAATTAGGTGCCACGATTTCCGCGCATGTAGCTTCCAAAACTCCCCACGAACGAGCGAAGCGAGAGAGTGGCTGGAGTTTTGCCCGAAGGGCCCCTTCGGGGAGAATCCCCGCCCGACCGAACGTCACGTGGCTGCAACTCGGTCGTTCGCCAGCCTGACAAGCAGTCTGGCAGGGGCGGGGAGCATCAGCCGGAGTCTATCCCGCCGAACCGTCCGCCGCTGTTTTGGTGGAAGGCGGGAGAGCTGAGGGTTAGGGGTTCCCCGCCCGACCTTATTCGGATCAGAACGGGCGGTCGGGCGGGGACTCCCTTCGAGCACACAGTTCATATGACTGTCTCTAAGCGGGAATGCAGAGTCGATGTGTATGTTTTGCGAAGTCTTCGAGACCACGACCGTTATATCGGATTATCGGCGTCTACAAGGGGACGACTCGCACAACACAATGCTGGCAAGGTGAAAGCAACGAAGGGCCGACGGCCGTTTGTTTTGACCTACAAGGAACAGTACGCGACGCGCCAAGAAGCACGAGAGCGTGAGAAGTATCTCAAGAGCGGCGCTGGCCGACGGTTTCTGGACAAGATAGAAGCACCGACTTGGTTGGAGTATCTCAATCAACGCGCCTGTAGCTCAATTGGATACCTGCCCGACGCTGGGAACCGATGGAGGCAGGCGGGGAGCATCAGCCGGAGTCTATCCCGCCGAACCGTCCGCCGCTGTTTTGGCGGAAGGCGGGAGAGCTGAGGGTTAGGGGTTCCCCGCCCGCCCGACCTTGTTCGGATCAGAACGGGCGGTCGGGCGGGGACTCCCTTCGAGCACACAGTTTATATGACTGACTCTAAGCGGGAATGCAGAGTCGATGTGTATGTTTTGCGAAGTCTTCGAGACCACGACCGTTATATCGGATTATCGGCGTCTACAAGGGGACGACTCGCACAACACAATGCTGGCAAGGTGAAAGCAACGAAGGGCCGACGGCCGTTTGTTTTGACCTACAAGGAACAGTACGCGACGCGCCAAGAAGCACGAGAGCGTGAGAAGTATCTCAAGAGCGGCGCTGGCCGACGGTTTCTGGACAAGATAGAAGCACCGACTTGGTTGGAGTATCTCAATCAACGCGCCTGTAGCTCAATTGGATAGAGCATCAGCCTACGGAGCTGAGGGTTAGGGGTTCGACTCCCTTCAGGCGCACGACAAAATTGAGAATTGGCAATTTGAGATTTTGGATTTGGCCGCACCCGTAGCTCAATCCCGATCAACTGCATCGTGGATTTCGCTCCGGGTGCTTGCGCACCCGTAGCTCAACTGGATAGAGCATCAGACTTCGGATCTGAGGGTTGGGGGTTCGACTCCCTCCGGGTGTACTCACTGAGCTCCCGTTCCGATTGTGCATCGGAACGGGATTCTCATTTGCCAAAACGGCCGGCGAATGTTTTGTGTGAGCCGCTGCCGTTTTGCGCATCCCGCTGAGCATCGCGAAGCGGGATCGACATGCAGGCTAGCAGACAACGCTAACTTCAGTCGATCGTAGAGTGTCATCGAGCGGGACGAATTCAATCATGCTAGAATTCCTGATCCCGCCTGTTCGGCGGGATTCTCATTTCGACAGTGAAGTTAGCAGACAACGCTAACTTCAGTCGATCGTAGAGTGTCATCGAGCGGGACGAATTCAATCATGCTAGAATTCCTGGTCCCGCCTGTTCGGCGGGATTCTCATTTCGACAGTGAAGTTAGCAGACAACGCTAACTTCAGTCGAAATGGAAGGAGTCAGGGGACCTGGCGTTGGCGCAGGAATGCACAGAAGAATCCATCGGTACCATGAATATGCGGCAGGAGCTTCACGAAGCGACCTGAAGTACTCCCGTGAAGCTGAACACGTTCGACACGGACCGTGGGATCTTCCAGTTCATAGCCGGGATGAGCATCCAAAAACCCGTTCACCACATCTTCATTCTCTTCTCTGAATAACGTGCACGTCGCATACACAAGCAACCCACCCTGCTTGACATACCGTGCGCTGTTCGCAAGTATGCGCCTCTGCTTCTCCGAAATCTCCCGAACCGTCTCCTCCGTCACCGTCCATTTCATGCCGGGATTGCGTCGTATCGTCCCCACGCCGCTACAAGGCGCATCAACCAGGACGATGTCAAAGACCGGTTCGATATCGGTCTCATCGACTTCGAGCAGGTCGACGACTTTCGTCCGAATATTGTGCGCTCCTGCACGACGAGATCGCTTTCGAAGTTCTTCCAAACGACGATCATGGACATCTGCCGCAACGATCTCCCCCCGATTCTTCATCAACATGGCAAACTCCAGTGATTTGCCTCCCGCTCCGGCACATGCATCCAACACCTTGGCGGTGGGGGTCGGATCAATGAGCAACGGAAGAATTTGACTCCCTTCGTCCTGAACTTCAAAATATCCCTCACGAAACGATTGGAGCTGGAAGAGATTCAGCCTCTTTGGAATCTGCAATCCTAAGGGGGAGTATCGCGTCGGTTCGCAGTTCACATGTTCCTTCGAAAGTCTGGAATGGCATTCATCTCTGCTCGCCTTCAGCAGATTCACACGGATCGTGAGCGGAGCCGGTTCGTTCAGCGCCTGACAAAGTCGCTCGCTCTCAACCGGTCCGTATTCTTCTGTGAATCGATGAACCATCCAGTCGGGAAATGAGAATCGGACTCCTGTCCCGACGGAGCTTTTGTCCGCCGCGGCACGATGTTCGGACAACCCCTTGAGTACCGTATCGATCACGTTTGCAGGGATGGTATCCTGAAGAAATTCTCTGAGATCGGACTCCGAACGGTCGGCTCCGCTCGTGACAACTACTGAGTAGGCAACGAGGGCGAGTCGCAGCTGTTTCTCCTCGCCCAGCCCCGCATAGTCGTTGCCAACGATTTGCGCGATGATTTCCCTGCTCAGTCGGAGATGACGGAGGACTCCATAGACGGTTTCTGCGATGAATCTGCGATCACGAGCGCCGAGATACTTGTGGGAACGGAAAAACCGATCCAAGATGGCGTCGGCTGGTTTGGCAGTGAGAAAGAATTCGTGGAGTGCTTCGTAGGTGTGTCCCAGCAGAGAGGAATATTTCATACTGAGCAAGGTACGAAGAAATGGATATGAAAACAGCGGGCGCACACCGCATCTCAAACCGTGTTGTGAGCGGATTCCGGATCGAGTCCGGAATGACGATAGGGACGGAGCAGATTCCCCGCCTGGCCTCACTGCTTCAGATGGACGGCAGACACGCGGATCCCCGCACACATAACATGCGGTACAGGCAAACCCAGAATGACGAGAGAGTTGCCGCCACGTCATCACCTCCCCCAGTCATGCCGGACTCGCTTGCCCCGTGACGCTTTCACACGGGGATCCGGCATCTGATTCTCACGCGGAGCAGATTCCGGATCAAGTCCGGAATGACGATGAGGACGGAGCGAATTCCCGCACACATAACATGCGGGACGGGCAAACCCGGAATGACGAAAGGATGGCGCGGTTCCATCCCCAGAGGCCTGCGCGGGGCTTGAGTCAGTCACCACAGGAAGATCGACACTAGGTGACCGCTTCAGGCTGGACTCTGGTCACAAAGTCGATGAGACCACGTTGATCGAGGACGATTTCGATGTTGTCACCTTCGTGAATCGATCCTTCCAGAATCCGTTGCGAGAGTTCGTTCGTGACATATTTCTGAATCACACGCTTCAACGGTCGAGCTCCGAACGAGGGATCATATCCAACCTTGGCGAGCCACTCTTTCGCATCATCGGAGGCGCTCATTGAGATACTCTTCGCGCCCAGGAGCTTCTGAACTTCCTTCAGTTGAAGGTCGACGATCCTCCGGATTTCCGAAGGGGTCAGGGGCTTGAAAAGCACAATCTCGTCGATCCGGTTGAGAAACTCCGGTCTGATGGTCTGACGGAGCATCTCAAGCAGTTTCACTCTCATATCTCCGACAACCGAGTCTCGATTCTCCTCTGTGAGCGACTGAATGCGATCCTGGATGAGGTGGCTTCCCAGGTTGGAGGTCATGATGATGATCGTGTTTCTGAAGTTCACCGTTCGCCCCTTACTGTCGGTTAGTCTCCCCTCGTCCAGCACCTGAAGAAGCACATTGAAGACCTCCGGATGGGCCTTTTCGATCTCGTCGAGAAGAACAACGGAATACGGTTTGCGACGTACTGCTTCCGTGAGCTGGCCTCCCTCTTCGTACCCGACATATCCCGGCGGCGCGCCGATCAATCGCGACACCGAAAATTTCTCCATGTACTCGCTCATATCGATGCGCACCATCGCAGTCTCATCATTGAACAGAAACTCTGCAAGTGCTCGGGCGAGTTCGGTCTTCCCCACACCGGTGCTCCCTAGGAAGATGAACGATCCGATAGGACGTTTTTCTTCCTGTAAACCCGCTCTGCTCCGCCTGATCGCGTCTGCGACAGCCTTCACACCATCTTCCTGGTTGACAAGGCGCTGGTGGATCCGTTCCTCGAGATTGATCAACCGCGAGCGTTCGCTTTCCAGCATCCGACTCACCGGGATGCCTGTCCACTTGGCCACGATCTCCGCAATGTCCTCAGCATCAACCTCTTCTTTGAGCATCTTCTGGTTTCGCTGAACCTCCGCGAGGCTTGCCGAGGCGGTTTTCAATTTCTTTTCCAATTCGGACATCGTTCCGTATCGAATCTCTGCAACACGACCGAGATCCCCCTCCCGCTCCATCTGATCGGCTTCGCTCTTCGCGTGCTCAATCTCCTCCTTCATTTTCCGAATCGCTTGGATGAGTCCCTTCTCGTTTTCCCAGTGAGCCTTCAGCTCTGTCCGTCTTTGCATGACCTCGGAAAGGTCTTTTTCAATTTCATCCAATCGCGACCCGGAATCGGCATCCTTTTCGCGACGGACGGCTTCTCGCTCGATTTCAAGCTGCTTGATCTTCCGCTCAACGCTATCCAGCTCTGCCGGCATCGAATCGATTTCGATTCGCAGCTTGGATGCTGCCTCATCAACAAGATCTATTGCTTTATCAGGCAGGAATCTGTCGGAGATGTAACGGTGACTCAACTGCGCTGCCGCGACAATGGCTCCATCGGTGATGCGGACGCCGTGATGTACCTCGTATCGTTCCTTCAAGCCGCGGAGAATGGATATCGTATCTTCGATGTTCGGCTCGTCAATCAGTACTGGCTGGAATCTTCGTTCTAATGCAGGATCTTTCTCGACGTGCTTCCGGTATTCATCGATGGTTGTTGCACCAATTGCGCGCAGATCACCACGCGCCAGAGCCGGCTTCAGCATGTTCGCCGCATCGATCGCCCCCTGCGCGGCACCGGCTCCGACAAGCGTGTGAAGTTCGTCAATGAACAAAATGATCTCACCGTTCGATTCGGTGACTTCTTTCAGCAACGCTTTGAGGCGTTCCTCAAATTGGCCTCTGAAGCTCGTCCCCGCTACCAGCGAGCCCATATCGAGAGCGACGATTCGCTTCGTTTTCAGATTCTCCGGAACATCCCCCTGAATGATCCTGTGGGCCAGTCCCTCCGCGATCGCGGTCTTTCCGACTCCGGGATCGCCGATCAATACCGGATTGTTCTTTGTCCTCCGCGAGAGGACCTGGAGAACGCGCCGAATCTCTTCTTCTCGTCCGATCACCGGATCGAGTCTCCCTTTCCGGGCGAGATCGTTCAAATCGCGACCAAACCTTTGGAGCGATTGATATTTTTCCTCCGGTGTTTGGTCGGTCACACGTTGCGATCCGCGAATCTCTTTCAATGCTTTGTAGATTCCTTCTTTGGCGATGCCCTGGTCTTTCAGCAACGTTGCAACGGCGGAGACTCTTCCCCCTCTCCCCCCTTCATCCAGCAGCGCGAGGAGGAGGTGTTCGGTGCTCACATATTCGTCTCTCAGTGATGTCGCTTCCTTTTGAGCCGCCTCAAACACTTTTCCAAGCTGTTGCGAGATGTGTTGACTCCCTAAACCCGCGCCCTGTACTTTCGGAAGAATTGCGATCGCCTCATTCACTTTAATTTTGATGACGTTCACGTTCGCACCGAGTTTCTGCAGGGCCGGGACCACGACACCTTCGCTATCCTGTACGAGTGCCGCGAACAGGTGTTCGGGCTCGATCATCTGGTTGCCATAGCTTGAAGCAATCTCCAGAGCATTCTGAACCGCCTCCTGTGCCTTGATTGTAAACTTGTTGAAATTCATTCCCTGATTTCCCTATAATCCGTCATATCGACCGGCATTGACAGCAAGGGGCTGTCCCATAAGTCCTCCTCAGAGCGAAATCGTCAGGCTGAGCGCAGTCGAAGCCACGATTTCGCTCCAATGTCAGAGTTCGACTTCGCTCACTGTGACTCTCGGTGATCTTTTGAGACAGCCCCTTCTCGGTTTGCTCGCTTCAATTGAGGAGTCCGCAATCCCTAGGATTGTTTATCTTTCTTCTCCTCTTTCTCATCAACGACTTCGAAGTCGGCGTTCTCGACCTTCTTGCCCGCCTCCTCGGTCTTCTGCTCTCTTCCCGCCGCCTGATCTTGAGGCCCCTGCTGTTGGGCTGAGGCGGCCTGGTACATATGCGAAGAGGCCTCGTTCCAGACATTGTTCAGAGCTTCGGTCTTTGCCTTGATATCGCTCTGATTGTTGGACTTGATCGCCTCTTCGAGGGCATTCGCTGCGCCTTCAAGTTTCGATTTCAGTTCAGCGCTCAGCTTGTCGCCGA